>Ga0214919_10000788_pt1 | contig 54274 bp, 44 predicted proteins | sample LL1503_MetaG_FD_177994 | JGI IMG/M metagenome (GOLD analysis project Ga0214919, IMG submission 177994) | Freshwater microbial communities from Lake Lanier, Atlanta, Georgia, United States - LL-1503 | ecosystem: Environmental > Aquatic > Freshwater > Lake | place: USA: Georgia | collected... | reverse complement strand
TGCAAATAATGCAAGTGGTGCAAATAATGCAAGTGGTGCAAATAATGCAAGTGGTGCAAATAATGCAAGTGGTGCAAATAATGCAAGTGGTGCAAATAATGCAAGTGGTGCAAATAATGCAAGTGGTAAATATACAGAATTATTATGTAAAACATTTAGTACATTTTTAATAACTTCTATTTTGAGAAACCAAAAATTATTATCCACTCCAGTAACATTTAGTTGGAAATATTTTAAAGAATCTGATAATGATAATATATATGATTTGGATCAAGTTGGAGATGTTGGAGAAGATGAAGAGCCTGTAGCCGATGAAAATATGGAATTTTCTGAACAAAATATTGATTATGATATGGATTCTGATACAGAAGCAGATAACTATAAAGAAAGAGATAATTAATTAAAATTATCTTTACAGTTTTGTATTAAATATTAACATATAAAAATATAAAAATATAATATATGTAAAAAATAATGAATGTTGTTGTAAGTAGATACAATAAAAATACTGATTTTATATATAAATTAGAAAAATATGGTGTAAATATATTAATATATGATAAAGAAAATCCATCAAATCCTTATAATGTTCCAATAAATAGAGGTAATGAGGCAAGTACATATTTAAAGTATATTGTAGACCATTATGATAGTTTACCAGAATATACATTATTTCTCCATGATGAAGAATATTCTTGGCATCATGATGGATCTATAGAAGAAAGATTTTTAGAAGCGATGGATTCAAATGAATTATATTATAATATTAATAATTTTTATCTTAAGCCTGCAGATGTAGAACAAAATAGAAAATTTTATAGATGGTATAAAAAATATATTCAGCCATATATTCCACTTAGAAAATTGCCAAAAAATTGGATGGAGGGGTATAAAGGATGTGCACAATTTTTAGTTCATAAAAGTTTAATACAACACTTACCTAAAAAATTTTATCAAAATTTATATAATTGGATATTAAACTTTAAAGATGGTAAATTATCTGGCTATTATTTAGAATGGACATGGCATTTATTTTGGGATGTCTCTCCTAATTTATAAAAGGATTTTTTGGGATGTCTCTCCTAATTTATAAAAGGATTTTTTGGGTGAATCCTTTTTATAAAAGGATTATATTTGAAATTAAATTTAAAATTTATATATACTATATATAAATAATTAAGTTTAAAAAATGGATGATTTACCTATCATTTCTAATTTATATAAAATATTATCAAATAGGCAATTTAATATGCAATTTATCTACTTTTGCTGTGGATATTATAACAATATGGAATTATGTACAGAATTTCAATCAAAGGGGATATATTACATTATAGGAAAATTAATATATGATATTAAATCAGAAATACTTAATTATATAAATTATTTAATAATACTCATTGAAGATCAAAATTCAGTATTAAATTTACAGAATAATATTACCATTATAAATAATTTACATAGGGTATTAAGTTCCCAAAATAAAGATCATTTTTTAATGTTTCTCTATGGATTTATTAATGATAGAGAAGATTGGGGAGGATATGTCCAATATGGAAATAGTTATATTATTGGAAAAATTATATCTCTTCAAGAAAATAAAATATATATATTTTGCAGATTTATATTAAATGGTAATACTATAGAAGACATAATGACAGCAATTGAGGAATGAGGAAGAGAGCAACTAAGTATTGGAAGGCAATTAAGTATTGAAGGCCATATTTGATTATTAAAAAAATTAGCTAAAACTATGCCACAAAAATTTTATTATTATATGTTTCGTCTTCTTATTAAATATATACTATGCTTAACAACAGATAAGCAATTGGTAGATAGATTAAAGGCCTTTTGTGATTATGTCCAAGCCGTTAGCACATTAGAATGCCAAAATGATTTTATTTGCCAAGATTTAGAATTATTTGAAAATATATTAAAAAAATATAATATATATATGGACGATACAATTGCACATTTTAAGACATTACAACATAATTGTACATATATCTTAATATTAAGATTTGTATATAGTGATATATGCACAAACCCACAAACATTAAGCTTACCATTATTGGATCACATTAAAGTATATACTGACTTTTTGGCAGAGGTGAAAGTGGCTGATATTGACACTAGCGCATCTTCTGATACTAGCGCATCTTCTGATACTAGCGCATCTTCTGATACTAGCGCATCTTCTGATCAACAGATGAAAGGCCTTAGTTTGGCATATACCCTTTTAAGACCTGAGAAAGTAAAATTAAAACCATATGTATTAAAAAAAATTACAGATTTTCTTAAGAAAAACTCTTAAGAAAAACTCTTAGGGGAAGCTCTTAGGGGAAGCTCTTAGGGGAAGCTCCTAGGAGGAGGGCATTTATCCACAATGAGCAAAGGGTCATTTTCTTCAACATACTTCTTTATAATACTATCTATCATATTGGAATTAAGTTCAACATCTATTTGAGTAATATTATATTTTTTTAATGAAATTAAATGATTAGCATCTTTATGGTCAATAAGAGAATGCTGAAAATAATTATGATGGTGAATAATATTTCTTTCATTATCTTTTTTTGCATTAAGCTCAATATCTCCCTTTATTACATTTATTTTATTACTTGTATCTATATATAAAAATACTATAATAATTCTTCTTTCTATTAAAGGGCGATTAAGGCCTTGCGGGTAATATGCTGTCTCAGTATTTATTATATTAGCAGTAAATATATAATTAGAACCAAGGTAACTTGTTATATGCCTTAGCCAATACTCTCTTGGGGTCGATGCTGCAAGTTTTGAGAATAGTGCGCATTTACTTAATTGTGTATTGGAGGGCATTTCTGTAGATGTAGATGAGGTGCTTTCTGTATATGTAGATGAGGTACTTTCTGTAGATGTAGATGAGGTACTTTCTGTATATGTAGATGAGGTACTTTCAGAGGCTTTATGCCTATAAGCTTCAGTAAATAGTATAAATTCCTTTCTACTCATAGAGCATTTAGTATATAATTTGGCCATTTTATATATATATATAATAATAATCAATTATGCTATATATTTGATAATAAAATTTAATATGGCATCAATATACATAATAATGGGTGAACCCTGGTCAACTAATGAAGTAGCTACTATAAAGCGACAATATGTAAATGAGAATAATACACATTTTACTGATTTGATGCAATACTTACCACATCGGACTGCGGGGGCAATTTTATCGCAAATAAAAAAAACAATAAAAGCGAATGATATCTTAAGACGAAATTCAGCATTTATGTCAATAGATCATCCTTTATTTAAAAATAATCGATCTGATATGACGGAAGAGTCAAGAGTTAAAAAAAAGTGGAGACGTGTCGAAATTCATAATCTAGCGGAGCAAGTGATGTCTTCAGATTCTGGATTTGATAATATAACAATCGCTGGTAGGACTAACGCTGCATGTTTATCTCAAATAAAAAAATTGAAAAATAGCAAATTTCTTACAGATGAAGAAAGAGAGGCCGTGGCTAAGGCTATAGAAAATAATAAAAAGGCAGTTAGAGAAGCTACTGCTAGAGAAGCTGCTAAAAGAACTGCTAAAAAAATTGCTAATGAAAAAGCTAACGAAGAAGCTAAAAAAAAAACTAAAGAAATCATTAGAGAAGCGACTATTAGAGAATCTGCTATTAGAGAAGCTGCTGCTATTAGAGAATCTGCTATTAGAGAATCTGCTGCTATTATAGAAGCTGCTGCTCTAAAAGCTGCTGCTACTAGAGAAGCTGCTATTAAAGAATCTGCTGCTATTATAGAAGCTGCTGCTCTAAAAGCTGCTGCTGATATAGAAGCTGCTGATAAAAAATCTGCTAATAAGCTACTGCGTAAAAGAAAACAAGAGGGTAGTGATTATAATAAAAAATGGACCAAATCTGATATAGAAATAGTAAAAAAAATGTGTAATAGGAAGGAACCTATAAGCAATATGCGTCGCATATTTACTAATAGAACTATAAATAGTATAAACTGTATAACATATAGAATCAAAAAACAATTATTTATTGAAGAAGTGGTTGATATATTTGGAAAGGATGACATTGGGGACCAGACTCCTAGCGATCAGGTCCCTAGTGATCAGACTCCTAGTGATCAGGTCCCTAGTGGTCAGTACCTTGATGCTCAGTCCCTTGACAATCAGTCTCTTGGCAATTGGTTCCTTGACAATCAAGCTTCTGATGGTCTGGTGCCTGATGAGCATGCCTCTGACAATTATTCTCTTGACAATCAAGACATTGACAATATGGATGTTGACAATATGGATGTTGACAATATGGGTGTTGATGAGCAGTCTCTTGGCGAGCAGACCGCTGGCAATTATTCCCTTGACAATCAGCCTCTTGGCAATTGGCTCCTTGACAATCAGCCTCTTGACAATCAAGCTCCTGATGATCTGGTGTCTGATAACGAGCTCTTGGGTAGTATTATTGGTGATTGTGAGATATATTATGGCTTCTGAGATATGTATGACTTATGGTCATGATTAGGATGGCTATATAGAATATCTAGCGTTCTAAGATATGTATGTAATCCTGCATCTTGTATAGGAAGCACATGTGCATCTTCACTAGATTCATTATGGTGGGAATGCCAATATCCTGCAGGAGTTATAAAAGATGCACCAGTTTTCCAATCTTCTCTATGGCCATCTTTGATCATACCATCCGAATCTAATTCAGTCCCAATCATTGTATAACAGCCTGGTTGGCAGCTGATAACAAAGTCAAGAGCAACTGATTCATGCCGATGCGGATATTGGATCTTTCCTTTAGGTAATAGTCCAAACATTGCCCATAATGTATGAGTAATTGTGCGAGTTTGTGGAAAATTGGCATGTGCAAGGAGGACACTAACTCTATTAGCCTTACTAGAGACTGGATCATTTACTATTTGATTTAGCTTAGCCTCTGCTTTAGAATGTTCAAATAGGGTAGGTTCAAATCTCTGTTCTGTTGCGGTAACGCCAAGGTATCGAAGTAGAGGTGCATCATGTACCCAATAAAAACTAGCCTCTCTATTGCAGTAATGAATTGCTTCACCATGTGCTGGAAGCACCATAAAATCTCCCTTTTTCCAATTAATTACTCTATTGCATGCTTTTGTATAACCTTCACCTTGAAATACAAAAAATAGCTGACTTGTAGCAAGGGCATTTGTTTTAAGTGAACCTTTTACAATGCGAACAAAATTTGCAAGTAGAGAAGGACTTGTAGCAGGCCCATCACATTGCATAGCTGCGCTGACATCAAGAGGGAGAATCCCACTACTCATTTGCTGAAAAAAATCTGGAGAAAATGAATGATATGGTACAGGTGGGATAAGATTTTCAAATATTGGATTTGCTGTTGATGCATAGTCATAGTAAAGAGCATTTTTTGTTAAATCTTCATTTTTATTGTTTTTATTAGTATTTATATTAATCTTAATACTGATATTAACAATAATTAATACTAATAGTATTATCAATATAAAAAATATAAAATTAATAATCATTTTTTTTTAATTGGTAATTATATTATATATATTTATATTTGATAGTTAAAATTTAATGGTTAAAATGAATATACATGATCGTTTTGTTAGGTTAATAAATTGTGGGGCAATTAATGCCCCTGATCAAACTTCTAATGAATCTTTGTATCAGATATATAAGCTTCGTATACGTGTCCATATTGAACTATATCGTTTAGGTGGTGAAGATTTAGTCTATGAAGATGATCGTTTAAGAGTGAGAAATTATCTAATACGAGCAGATTTTGAAGAAGCTTGTTTAGATCTTTATGGAGTAGGAAATCGTAGTGACAGCGACAATGACAGTGACAATGATAGCGACAATGACAGAGGCAATGTCAGAGATAATGACAGAGACAATGTCAGTGACAATGTCAGAGATAATGCCAGAAACAATGAACCCATACAACAATGAGTTTATAAATATTTTTTGATCTTCTCCACACTATCTAATGCCCCTTCTGTCCATCCTTGATGTTCAGAAATCATTTCACCAATTATAAATATATTATCAAATGGCATTTGATTTACTTTTTTTTCTGTTGGTGCAAAATAATGCGTACCAATATCCCAAAATTTTCCCCATAGTGCTTTTATAGTTGGTAATGCAATTGTGGCTCGTTTCTCACAATTATCCACTAAATGTGAAAAAAGACATTCATTAAATAATTTTTCAAAATATTTTCTATTTTTATTTGTATTTTTTATATATGGCTTTAATGCTAGTGCATAACTATTATCACTATATGATATCATATAAATACCTTTTTCTATATTTATTGGCAATATCTTTTGCAATGGGCCATCTGTAAGAATACAATTAGTATTATTTAATTCTTTCATTCTATTTATTAAAATATTTGAAGGATTAAATTTTGCATACATTCGCAAAAATGGCTGTCCGCATACATATTTATATCCAGAAAGTAATTTATGTAATGAGGTTGCTGTTGTTGCAATAATTAGTTTGTGTGTATTATACACTGCATTTGACCCCTTTACAATAATTTTATCATCTTTTCTCTTGAATGATTTTACTTCTTCTATTTTTATAGTTGTATTTGCATTTTTATTCCCATTTTCATTTGCACAAACACATTGCACAAGTTTATCTAATAATAAATTCCAATTAATTAAATACCCTATTCCATTTCGCACATTGTCTTCCATATTATAATTATATAATGTTCTCTGTACATCTTCATTCTCATAATCAGAAAATCCGGAACTTTGGATAAATAATTTATATTTCTTTTTTAATATTTTTTTTGCAAATTTTTTGAATGTTGGATTTTTATTTGTTTTCTTTTTTGAATTTTTGTTTGTTTTCTTTTTTGGATTTTTGTTTGTTTTCTTTTTTGAATTTTTGTTTGTTTTCTTTTTTGGATTTTTGTTTGTTTTCTTTTTTGGATTTTTGTTTGTTTTCTTTTTTAATATTTTTTTTGCAAATTTTTTGAATGTTGGGTTTTTGTTTGTTTTCTTTTTCTTATATTTTTTAAACTGATCTCTCAATAATTTTAAATCTGTTAATATATTTATTTTTTTAAACATTGAAAAACTATTCAATTTTATTTTTTTAGTAGGGATATTTAATTCCTTTAATAATGAAAGTAATAATTTATCACCCTTTCTTCCAATTCCTGCACCTATTGGGACATTTACACCATAAAACTCTTTTAATCCTATTCGGCCACCAATTTTTTCTTTTTCTAATATAGTTATCTTAGCATTAGGGTATTTCTTTTGTATATTATATGCTGCATACAATGCAGAAATTCCACAGCCAATTATTATATAATCATTCATTATATTTAAATATATTAAAAAATATAAAAAAAAATAAGTATTATTAAAAAGACTTTTTAAAAAAAAGTTCACAAAAAGACTTATTTTACCTAAGTGTTTTATCTGGAGAATATCCATGTAATATTAAAATAATATGCTGTTTTGTTGGATATCCTTTATATTTACCATCAGAATAGTATAAAGGTGTTTTTTGTGCCCTCATTTGCCCTAATCTAGAATTAATAAATCCTATTCTATAAGACCAGTAATCTTGCCCTTCAGGTTTATTTTCTTTTATAGGAATATATTGTAATTTATTTGCCTTTCCATTAACTTTTTTATACATTTCTAAAAATCCTTTATCGGTTTTAGTTCCTTTTTTAATCCCTCTTGCAACTTCACTAACTTTATAAATTTTAGCTATTTTTTCATATTTTTTTATTTGTTTAAGTGTTAAAAATTTATATTTTTTATCTTCATCTTTTTTTAACTCAATTTGAGTTAAAAATGCGATGATTTTTTTTTGTGAACTTTTTTTAAAAAAAGTTTTTTGGGTGAAGCCTTTTTTAAAAGGCTCTTTGCGATCTCTATGCAATGAGTTATGCATTATCAAAGTCATCCGCATTTAATGTACCAGCAGTTAATTTTTGTTTAATATGTTGATGCTTAGAAGCATCATAATTTGGTATATTTAATTTAAATTCAGTATATGGGGATTTTGGATCCATAGATTTAACTTTATTAAAGTCCCTTATAGCCTCTGGAGATGCAAGAAATCCATTTTTATTATATCCATTATAATCGTAATTGTAATTATTACTCCTGCAAAATACATAAATAATTATAATAATGATGATAATAATTAATATTATTAATATACATACTGCACCAGAATTGCCAGAATTATTACATCGCATTTGAGGACCAAATCCCCTCCCTTGCATTTGCATCATTCTTTGCAGTTGCATCATTTGCTGCATTTGCTGAGGCTGCATTACCATTTGTTGCGGCATCATATTTTGTTGCGGCACTTCATCCATTTCATAAAAATAAATATCTGCCATTTTTAATTATATTATTATATATATTAATAAATAAAAAATAATGTTTATTAATTTTATCAAAAGTTTATGCTTTATATAACTAGTTCTACTAATAGTAATTATTAATAAAAAAAATAATATACTAATATATAGACATTATATCTCTGTATCTAAGAGAAAATATCGTTAAAATCTAGACTAGGATCTAGATAAAAATCGCCATACTCTTCAGTATTACTGTTGCAATAAGGATGAGAAGAATGATTCTTTGCCTTCTCAGCCTCCTTGCAATTAGCACTGTCAGCAATATTGATGCCAGTAACTGCAGCAATAATGGCATTATGCACAGCAAATACTTGTTTGCTAAATTTAGCATCTTCTTCCATTCTCTCAGCCTCTGCCTCCTCTGCTTTTTCTCGCGCAATACGCTGCTGACGTTCTTTGATACGCTTTGCTTGATCAATACGCCATGGTACCATTAATAGTCTTTTAACACGCTTACGCCTTTTATTAACACAATATTTCACTTTGCATGTAGGCGATACACATACTAAGCTATGCTTATATTGAATTTTTTTATTGGTCCTACATATATGGCAGATATTGTAAGTAGGGCCATTTTTACAGATTATTTTATGTTTCTTACGTAAGGTAAAATATTCAGTGCATATTTTGCAATCTGCAGTAATAATAGTGCATAATGAATAATGGTGAATATATGTCATTTGGTTATGAGCACATTCACTACAGCCTTTTTTACTACATGGCCCATGGGATGTAATGCTGAACTCAGATTTACGGCTTTTTATAGGATTTACATTTTCTTCTTCATTTTCTTCTTCATTTTCTTCTTCAATGCGTTTGCGCTTTCCCCTAATCATTTTATATATATATATATATTCTACTTTACTATATAAAAATATATTATCAAATATAACTATTTTTTTAATTAAAAAAAAATAAAATTAGTCTTTTTTAGAGTTTACATTCTCTTAATAGTACCAGATACCACTCCAGAAGATGGAGTGATTACACATCTCCATGTTGGCTTTGGTACTCGTACTTCATCGCCATTTTCAAGTACTTGAACTCTACTACTCTCATACTTGGCCGAATCATCACTTTCACGAATTTCTCTCATAACTTCTTTTGCCATAGCAGCATTTGCTGAATTTGTATTGCGCAATGCTGCCTGATCTGTAATGTGGAACAGATTAGAATCTGAAAGTGCTAACTCCTCTCCAGTTTCTTGTAAATGTATACTTTTTACCATCCAGAATGAAATAGTTTTGCCACCTTTTGCTGCCTTTACATAATTTTCATAAGTTACAATAACTTCTTGACCAATAAGTGCATTAATTACTTCTGGCGTCGGACCATTGCTAGTATGATATAGCGTAACATGTGCTCCACCTACAATATCTGTCAATAAGACTCCTGTATATGTATACGCTGCTTGTGGCGAAATAATATCAGAAAGCGGCACCCCTACTAACTCTTCTGATAACAGCGTATTAACAATAATGGAAGCATTTTCTTCTGGACTAGTTTGAATTATATCCACAATAAGTGCTCCTGAAGTCTTTTTAAATGTATTTAAGAACTGCAATGATGGTTCGTAAAAGTTTACTCTAAATGCATATCTCCACTTGTCGCCTTCAAGCCCTTTAGCTCCTGGAATAAAGGTAGATCCACCAGCCTCACTAGTAGTTAGACCAATACGATCTGCTATTCTACACTCAATAATATCATATGAATCAAGTTTATCAGGCACAACGGCAAGTACTCTAACAGGCCTTTGGGTATACCTCAATACTTCTAAAATTAGTGCAAATGTCGAAGCTGCTCCATTTGGATCTGGATGGTTTTTATCTACAACCATTAACTTGAGATTTAGGTCTTTAACCAATACTGATATTTTGTTCTTAAACTCGCTTTTAGAACCACCCTCTTTTGAAACAGATGCGCTATTTGGTAACCTTTTAAGTAACTCTCTAGTAATACTACTCTTTCCACATGCAATTGGTAATCCAAGAAATACTACAATATATAATAGAGATTCGGCCGTGGAGTCATCGGCAGTGGCAGTGGCATTGGCGGCAGTGGCATTGGCGGCAGTGGAGTTGGCGGCAGTGGCGTTGGCGGCAGTGGCGTTGGCGGCAAGTTCATCCAAAATAACTTGCCTATTTTCTGGATTTACGAATACATGAGCAGCTCCCTTACTTATCAGTCCTTTAGTAATTCCATTTATTTTTTGCGCATTATCATTTGGACCCGATAGTATGACAATATACTTCCCTTCAACATTCTTGCCAAGAGAAGGTACATTATTTACAAGTGCTTCAGGGGTCATTTCCATTCTTCTTTCAAATTCTAAGATCCCAATATTGCCCAAAGACAATACATATAGATTAGGCATATGTGGCAATATGCTTGCACTCATATCATTGGGATATCCAAACAGAGCTCTAAATGCAAAATTATTTGGACGGGGTGTGTTAAAAAACTCTTCAACAACTTCAAGATACTTCTCTTTTCTGGTAGTTTCATCCATTTCGGAAAATCTACTATAAATGCCATGAAGATATGGTGTAATTGTAGAATGCAACTCTTTTGGAATAGACCAATTTTGGAAAAATATGCGTATCAGTCTTTGATCACTGTCAATATTGCCAGTAATCTTTTTGAATTGATTACGAATGCCAAATGTATTTATAATGTATGCAAGACACTTTATCTTTGCAATACGATATGCAACTACTAAGGGTATCCACATTTGCATAATATCACTAATAATACTGGCATTGGCATATGCACTAGCACTAGCATCAGCACTAGCATCAGCACTAGCATCAGCACTAGTGCCAGCACTAGCACTAGCATCAGCACTAGTGCCAGCACTAGCATCGGCATCAGCACTAGCATCGGCATCAGCATCAGAACTAGCATCAGAACTAGCACTAGCATCAGCACTAGCACTAGCACTAGCATCAGAACTAGAACTAGCATCAGCACTAGCATCAGCAAGCTCTCCAACTCTGAAGACCAGTCCTCGAGGCAATATCATATCTGGATGCAACAAGCCTATTGATCCAAAAATACTATCATTTTTAATTTGTAGCTGTGCAAATATGCAATTGCCGCATTTGTAGTATCTGATTCGTATCTGTGGTCCATATCGATGAAACAAATCTGCATACATTTGTGAGGATAGTGACAATTCTCGAATAAAATTCAAATTGGACTCTTCAGATAGTTGGATATTTTCTGGCTGCTTATATGGTACTACTTTTTTATACCAATCCACAATTTCTTTAGGAGTAATCTTTAAAACACGAGCATTGAGTGATTGAAAATATTCATTAGCGATAGGCGCGTATGTTTCCATTTCACTATTATATAGCTCAGCAGCTGCACAAATATTTTCTATAATGCTGTGTAAATCTTCCTCAGATCCCATCTCAAACGTTTGAACAACAAGCCCTTCACATATATCCCCCTGTGTGGCCTTATGAGATAATAAATAGCCAGGCTGAACGCCCCAGCTAATCATTGAATCTTTAGCTAAAAAATTCTCTATATCTTTAGAAATCCAATTGTATTTATTAGCCCGTATCTTTGATTCTATATGGATACCATTTGTAAAAATGGCACCACCGGCGATGGGTAGCTTATATATTGCAGCAAATCTTAATATTTGTGCAATATTCCATATTTTTCTTGTTAGCGGATCATCGCCTGAACTTGTAATTGCTGTTAATACAAAATGGGGCATACTTGGAGTTGCACCATGTTGCCCTAATACATTGGGTACTACAAATTCAAAAGATAGTGTAAGACCCATGTCATACACAGTTGTTGCAAAATTATGAAAGGCATTAGGGTCTTTAGAAAATATTGCCTCAAAATAGCCCTTAAGCATAATTGTGGGCAGGTGTGTGAACATATTATCTGCTGAATTTTTTGCAAATGAGTATATAAACCCACTATTTATGCCAGCAAACATGCCTAAAGATCCTGAATATTTGATACTAGCATAGTGCAATTGATTATGTCCTCTTTTGTTAAATATTGTATTATTATTCTCAAATTTTTGTAAAAAGCTAGAAATAATCCCTATTGTCGTTGCTCCTAAAATTGTTATAACTTTATTCGATTCCATAATTAGTCTTGTTCTTAATAGTCATTATACTATTATTATTCAAATATGATAATTTTATAAATGAAAGATAGTTACTATAATGGTGAAAATGAAATTTCAATAGTATATCCACTCCCACCATCTTCCATTAATGGATTTATATATTTATCTATATATTTGCGCATATATTGAATTTTATCTTTTATATAAGATATATTAATTGCAACGCCATTGCTTTGTGTAATTGCGAAATTATTTGATACCCATGTATTATATGTGCTTTCAAAATTTAAAGGTGGTGCAATACTGCTTATATTAAGATCTTTACCATTTAATGTTATTATAGATTTAGTTAATATTATTATTGGCATAGAATTTGTATTTGGTTCGGATATTTCAACAGGTATTGGATTAAGTATACTATCAACAATTGTAACTTGCACACTTTTAGAAATATTTTCAAGATAAATTTTACCATTTGGCTTTAATAATGGATATAATTGCTGAGTAAGAGTCTCTATGGTAATCATTGTATCATCATGCGCATCACCCAATACACCACCATCAAATGTTATATAGTCAAATAAAGAATGCAAATCTGCATATAAATGCAAATTTTTAAAATTAGAAAATATTTGAGAATGGGTTGTATCTAATATATATTTTATATATAATTGTATAAAATTATAATTTGTAAACATAGCCGCATTCTTTATTAATCCAATATCACAATAAATCCAATTAATTGACTTACCAACATCTTGAGGAATTATAAATTTTTTTGTATTATTTTCTCCATCAATAGCTCCTATAATAAGTATATTACACATATTTTCTCCAGTTAATCTGCTACGCAGTAAATGAATTAATTGTAATGTATACGCATTTACTAGATCTTGAAAAATTTTTGTTTTTCTACCAATATCATTTATTGATATATTGGAAAAATATGTATTAATTTTTTCATAAAACTCAAATAAATTATCTACATATTGTTCATAATACTCCTCAAATATGGATATATAGCTATTCCAACTAGTACCAATAAGTATATCTGTAAGGGGTATTGAGATATCTATAGGGTGTATTGCAGTATCTGGTGGTATTGCAGTATCTGGTGGTATTGCAGTATCTGATGATATTGCAGTATCCGATGATATTGCGGTATCTGATGGTATTGCAGTATTATTAGTTTCCATTCCACCATAAATATCTATTTTATTAATATAAATAAAATAGATATTTATGGCAATTAAAATAGCAATAATAATTAATAAAATAATTACTAAAATATTTATCATAGTTTTAGTAAAAAAAATGTAAATTAATAATTGTTTTTTACATTTTTTGGTAAAGTTTATATAATATATTCTTATATATTATAAAAATAATTAATAAATGGAAATTTATAAAGAGTTATCGAATATAATAGTCATAGGTATAATAAAATAATAATTTATGCCATATATGGACAATTTACTAAGTAAAAACATATAAAATGATTTATGTAGTAAACCCTATGTAATGGTATTTAGATATGCTTGTATATCTTCAAAGCAATTAATCTCTCTTTTGAGTGGTCTAATATTGGTGGGGGATAAGGGGCAAGTCCCTTTAACCCCTCTTTATTAGGGGCAAGTCCCTTTAACCCCTCTTTGCCATCTTTACCTTTTTCACCATCTTTACCAAATGCTTCAAATAGTGTATCCCATTTATGGATAATAGCAGGATCGACATCTTGTAATTCTTTAATATATTTTTTTATATATATACACTTTGGATCATATGTTTTTTGTTGTGTCCATGGATTAAAAAAGCGAAAATATGGCATTGCATCAGTCCCACAAGATGCTGTCCATTGTACGCCGCTATTATTCATCATTGCATCATAATCAACTAATTTTGTTGCAAAGTATTGCTCACCCTTTCGCCAATCAATATGCATAAATTTTATTAAAAATGACATTGTAATCATTCTGCAGCGATTATGCATAAATCCAGTTAAATTCATTTGACGCATTGCGGCATCCACTATTGGAAATCCAGTAGTTCCTTTACACCATGCATCAAACCATTTTTTATTAAATGGTGGTAATTTAATTTTAGCATATTTTTTTCTAAATTCCATATTTGGTTTATTTGTTATTTGTCTTTGCAATACATATGGAAATCTAAATACTATATTTGTATAAAATTCTCGCCAATATAATTCTGATATTATTCCGCTATGTTTTCCCAATTTATCAACAACTGCCCAATATTCTTCTCTAATACTTAATGTCATATAATGATTATGTGCAGATAGAAATGTAGTATTATAAGTTAACATATCTCTACTCTTTTGATATGTTGAAAAATTCTTTAAATTTTTTAAGATCTTTAGGCCATTTTGGCGACCACCATTAACATTAATATTTGGGTTAGTTTTATAAAATTTACTTAAATCACTACTCATTATAGTATGTTTATTTGATTTAAGTGATGCAAATATAAATTTATTAAATGTATCAGCAGGGGGGATTTTTAATTCTTTTATGCAATATTTTTTAAATGGTGTAAATACTAAATATGGAGTACCATCTTTTTTCATTGTTTCATTATTTAATATTGGATGTAATAGATAATCTTCTTTTTCAAAAAAAACTATTTTATTATCTTTACAAAATTTACTCACTGCATTAGCCCTCTTTCTTGCGTATGGTGTATAATCAAAATTCATTCCTATAGATGCAATTTTATTATCCCTCAATATGGATTTAAGGATATCTATATTATCTCCTTTAAAAAAATATAACTTACCACCTCTTGATTGAATTTCTTTAGCGAGCTCATGCAAAGATTCAATCATAAATTGAACACTATTATTAGAAAAGTATTTATTACCACCATTACTACCATTACTACCATTACCTATTTGCTCAGGAGTAAAAATGAATATTGGAGATATTGCACCCATTTCCTTTGTTTGGTGTATTAGAGTGGTATTGTCATATAGCCGCAACCCTCTATTAAAAATAAAGATATTCATATAGTTTTTATATAAGTATAAGTATAAGTATATAAAAGACTTTTTAAAAAAACTATATGATGATATTTATTTTTTTATTACTTATTATATTATTAATATTATTAATGGCATCTATAATTATTAATTGTCGATACGGTACAAATTTTACTAAAATAGGAGGTAATTTTACTAAAATAGGAGGTAATCATAATAGATTTTATTATACAATAAGTGGGGAAAATAATGGATTAGATTTTAGTAAATTACGCAATATTTTATCAGAATATAATTTTCATCCTAAGCCAATATCAGAAATAGTACATATATCATTTGGTACATTTTGTGGAGATAACACAGATTGTAAAGATAATTATGATCCTTTATTTATTAAACAACATGCAGCAATTAAAAATGTATTAAATGGCCATAATGCAATATGTGATAAAACATTATTTTATAAAACGGTAAAAAAATTAATACCAATTGGTTATAAATATATTCCACAAACATATTCAGTAGAGGAATTTGATAGCCATAATATAGATAATAATAATGTTTATATATTAAAGAAAAAAAATGCAGCACAGCAAAGGGGCGTATTAGTTTTTTCAACTATGGGTGAATATTTAGAAGCAAAAAAAGAATTAAATATTCATAAATATAATGGAATTATTTCTAAATATATAACTAATCCATTAACTGTAGATGGTAAAAAAATGCATTTAAGAGTATATATATTAGTAACAATACAATCTGGAATAACTCGATGTTATATATATGATAAATATAAAATATATAATGCAGAGGAGGTATATATAAAACAAGATTGGCTAAATCCAAAAATACATATTTCTGGACCAAATAGTATATCAAAGCAATATATATGGCCAGATGATGTATTTAGAAGCATTGATGCTGCATCCCCTCCAGAAGAATTATTAAATAATATGAATGAATGTTTTAGAATATTGTGCCAAGGTATAGCATTATCTAAGTTATCTCACTATGAAGAATCATATTCTGGATATCATTTATATGGGGCAGATATACTACTCACTGATAATAATAAAGTATATATTTTAGAAGTAAATAAAAGACCAGGATTTGGATGGATTAAAACTTTCTCAGATAAAAATGCTAGCCATAATCTATTTTTATTCATTCTCAATAATGCAGTTTTTCCCTTTTTAGGAATTAAAAGATTACAAAATCCAATTATTGAAGTTTGTAATAATGGCAATTTATTACCATTTTCAAATCTATTAACAGGATTAAATAAAAATATATTAATACCTATATCAGATGCAACGCAGGATGAAATTATGATAGCTTATAGCTTTCGACATAAATTGCAATTAGATATAACTAATAAAAATATTAATATATATTTAATATCTCAAAATACTATAATTATTGGATTTTTAATATTGGCAAGTGGTAATTATATTAATATATTTATTGTAAAAGAGTTTCAAAATTATAAAATAGATGCTGCTATGATAGCATTACTTATGGAAATGCAAGTATATATAAATTATCCACATATACTAAAAACTTGAAAATAATAATTACCTTTTTTATATCTTATAATATATATAAAATATGATTATATATTATATATTATTAATAATATTATTAATATTATCTGCCTTATTAATCGCAATAAATTTAAAACTATATAGGGTTAATTATATTAAGCGAGGTGGTAATGAATTAACTAGAGAAATGTCTGATTATTATTATGATTTATATGAAGTAGATATGATAGATAAAAATCTATTTTATGAAATTCTATTATCCAATAATATTAATAATGCCAATATAAATTATTATATAATAGATATAATTAATTCACAAAATGAAACAATGTTGCATATAGTAAAAAAGATATTATTAACAATATCTAATAATGATTTAAAAAAATTAAAATACTGTAAAATGCAAAAAATTAAAAATATGACAAATGGGGATAAAAAGAAATATGAATCTAATATATTGGAAATAATTGATAAAATAATAGAAGATCGTCATACTAGTGATAAAATAATAGAAGATCGTCGACGTCACACTAGTGATAAAAAATATAATCATTATTTAGCATTAACTGGCAATTTTTTATATGTAAATTCTTTGAGCAGTAATGAGTTATTAGATTTTTATGAATCCATACGAGAAAAACTGCGTGGCCATATAAATGAAGAAGACTATCATAATAATAGAGATATAGCATATATGATTGAAGATATTTTAACATTAAGAAGAACAAGTAGACGTATAAGATAGTTTTATAATTTTATTTTTTTATTATATACATATATATAAAAATGAAATTGCTACAAATAATATTATTAATAATATTATTAATATTATCTGCCTTATTAATTGCAATAAATTTAAAACTATATAAAATTAATAATATTAAGAGAGGTGGAGAAGTAACTGATAATATATTAGAAATTACCTATGGGAGCAATTATACAAATTTATCAGATGAAGAAAAAACAGCATTTATTTTATATTTATCTGATCTTAGCATTACTAATGATGAGATATTTAATAATTTTGAAAATAATGCAAAATTATTAGATTCTTGGCGGGCTGGACAACAATTATCAAGAAATTACTCAGATGAAGGATGGCCAAGAAATTACTCAGATGAAGATAATGAATTACAAAGTACACTTGCTGCAAGTTTAAAAGAAGATTTGGAGCAATGGCCATTACAAAATGCAACTACCGCAAATTTAAAAGGAGATTTTACGAAATTATATAATTTATGGCGAAATAGTCCATCAGCTAATCAACATTGCTTGAGAATAGAAATAAAATTTACATTTCCAAATTTCTTTAGTAATATTATTACTGATAGTATTGATATTAGTAATTTAGAAGTGGGTGAAATTACTGATTCACATATTTATTTTGATATTAAGTATAATATATGGAAACATTGTACTATTAATAATTTTGTAGATAGCACTGAAACATCATATACAGAATCATTTTATCACAATGCTATATTAGATGCATGTGATATAAATGGATGGGTTATACAATCATTTAATCCTAATAATGTAGGCAATGGGATATACACATTTATAAATGCACAAATTGCTAATATAGATAAAATTATATTTGTACCACGAGGCGATTTATCTATGGCTAGTTTTATAAAAAATATAGTATTTGGCAGACAACGCACTATAGATAAGCCATTAACAGATGGTGGATATTATGGAACCCGAAAGATTATAGGGGATGGTAATTGTTATTATACTGCATTTATATTCAATTTATTAGAATATGCATTATTTGCCAGTACATCTATAAGAAATGCAATTAAAATAAATATAATATCTGCATTAACTGAAATAAAATGGACCATTCGGGCAACTATAGAAATATATGATAGAGAAAATAATAAAATTAATAAAATTAATAAAACTGTAATGCGAGAAAATTATGAAAATATGCTTAAAACACTAACTACATTTTTTGATTCGGCCCATTCTATTTTTGAACTTGAGAGATTATTTAATCAGCAGGATATATATGGCAGATCAGAAGGGATATATATACCATTAGTATATGGGTGTAAATTACTGATAGCCTACTATATGTTTACACGGAATACCCCTGAATCGATAAAAGATATATTACTTACTACAGTAAATGAAAAAAAACGTTCAAAAATAGAAGTCTATACAAAAGAATCTGTATTATCACCATTTATACGTAATAAAATATTAACTATAAACTATGATATGGCAGATATTGTCCAACTACCAATTCTTGCATATTCTTTCAAATGTGGACAAAGGATAATATCTACATCAAGTAATATAGAAACTCCATATGTATATTATAATAACTATGTAGATCCATATAATAATCCATATATATATACAAGTCATACCTTTGATACCCAATTAAATGGAATGGTAAATTTATTATTAATTCCTGAACATTATGATATTGTATATTGTCATCCTAATAATATACCAGATCCTATATTTTCATTAGATGGGCAATTAATACCTGATACTGTACCTTTATTAAAAGAGGAAATAAAAAGTAAACGAGATGCAATAGCAAATAGTATGCAAAAGGGAATAAAAGGCATACCATATCCAATAACTATTGAACAAGAAGTTGCAAATGGTAAGAAAATAGCAGATATCGCTAAAAAGGTAGCTGCTCTACCAGATGACGAAATAATAGAAAAAGTATTATATAAGTTATCTTTTATAGATTTATACAAATTAATTAAATGTAAACAAATTAAAATGCAAAAATATCAATATTTAGATAATATTGATAAAAAAATATTAGAAATTGCTAATAGGATTAAATTATGCATTGAAAAATTAATAGACTATTATAGTATGAGACATTTAATAACTACAAATAATGATTTAAATAATGATTTAAATAATTTTCAATATATATTAGCAGAACTAAAAATTGAAATTGAATTAGATGAAGATGATCAGATTGTATTTTTAGAAAATTCTCCATCTAAACAAGAAGTGTATATATTCTTTTTAAAAACATTTCCACCTATATTAGTTATTGGTGGAGGATTTCCTTATCCTAATGGTTTTTTTGTAGTGGGTGATCATGATACTGCAAATTTTGGAAAAGGCTTAGATTGGTACATTTCTGATTTTTGGGAAAAATTATATGAAGAATTAAATGGTAAAAAATTTAAAGCAATTATGATTGATAATGGTACAGAATCTTGGCTATATGATGGTACTAATACTATAGATTATAAAAAAATGGGAGAGATATTTAAAAATGTAATTGAGCCAAATGGTATAGTTATAGTAAGAGGACCATCTATCCCTTTTAATTATGAAGAGTATGATCAAAAAATAATAGATGAATTATATAAGCAGCAATTTAAAAATATTGGACTAATTTGCCTTTTAGTATTACAAAATTATAAAGATTTATTTACAATATTTAGTTTAAATGAAGGATTGGATATACCAATATTATCTGAAGGATTAAATACTCCTGAAATATATCCTACTATAGATTATAGTAGACATTCAGAAGCTAGTATGAAACTAGAGTTTCCTGATGAGCTTTCTCCTGGATGGTTTATTAAATATCCAATAAATTTTAAATGTATGCAATATGGTACGCTCCAGTCAAGGGGACTGGCCACTTATATTGAAGATATTGTTATAAAAAATATCCACCCAAGCATTGCTATTGAATCTACAATATCAGACATAGATGAAATTATTCCAGAAATAGATACCACTATAATAAATATATTAGTTTATTGCTATCCTGAACAAATTGATACATATTATAATTATTCTGCATTAGAAGATATTATTAAAATATATCGTGGTAACTCTACTACTGAATATAAAATATATACATTAGATAATAAAATAGGCAGTAATAGTGATTTTAAAGTAAATGGATTTAAAAATGAGTTTATAGATTCTCAAATTGAGAAATGGGATATTATATTTATAGCAGACTGTGATGGAAAATTAATACATAATATACATTGGTTTAAAAATGTTTTAGATAAAATTATAAAAATGGTTAAAATAAGTGGTGAAATATATTTTAGTAATATAGATATAAGTAATATTGAAGATCTTATATCTAAATTATCAAATTATTATTCTCTAAATAGATATAATAATATGATACAAATTATAAAATATATATAAATATATATATTTATAAAAATGAACGTATCTCAAATAATATTTTTTATATTATTAATAATTTTACTAATTTTATCTGCCTTAGTAATTGGTATTAATTCAAAATTATATATAGGCAATGGTGGTATTAAAAGAGGCGGGACTAAATTAACAAATGCGGATATTATAAGTACTTTAAAAACTAATAATCTATATATAGAAAGTGCAGAAGATGCTATATGTCGCTACTTAAAAGGCCTTTTTAATCAAAAAGAAGATTTTGATCAGGCAGATATTAATGATCTTGTTATTGATTATTACAGGTCCATTTATGTTGACATAGGACAAACAAAATCTGATCCTGGATTATTAAGTATAAGTAGTAGTAATTCTAGTAGCAGTTCTAGTAGTGATCAAATTTTACAACAATTAATTGATTCAAATCAAATTTTACAACAATTAATTGCTAATTTTCCAAATTTAGCCCTAACTCCAGAGTCGGCAGCATTAATAATACAAAATCCAGACAATATATCATTGGCTATAACCGAGGGCGATATACGCTTAGCACAATCAATAATAGATAGTTTGTTGTCAGATGAACAGCGTAAACAAGAAGAAGATGCATTATTCGCAAGTTTAGATAATCGTGTTGCCATTCATCCATTATATGAAGCATGGTCATGCTCAGAATCACCTAGTAAACAAATGGAATTGATAAGAAGAAATGAAGGATTTATTGATGAACGAGGGGGTTTGCGTTATATACGAATTGCATTTCCAAACTTTTCTGATACAAGCTCTACCACAATAATTGATATTAGTGAGGATCCTAATAATATTTATTTTAATATTAAATATGCTATATGGGTGTGGTGTGTTGACAGTAAAAAAATAAATGATACTCCTAACAATAAGAATTCTTATTTTTGTTATGGAGATTTAGATGCTTGTGATAAAAATGGTTGGACTTTGGACACATTTGATATAAATACTATATCAGTCCACAATCCTGAGTTAAAAATAAAAGATTTTATGACAAAATGTAGAGAAAAATTATCTGAAATTATATTTATACCACGAGGTGTTGAAAAAACAAATTTTGTAAAAAATAAAGTATATGGAAGAAATGATTTATCTATACTTTATAGGACAGTAGATCCAATAAGTAGAGATAAATTTAAATCTGTATGCATCGTAATGACATCATTAGGCTATTGTGGTAGAAGAAGAGTTCAGGGTGATGGCAATTGCTATTATACATCATTTATTTTTAATTTATTAGAATATGGAATTTTCAGTAAGAATCCAGAAATTATACTAAATATAATAAATGCTCTAGAAAGTGTAAAGGATGATATTCAAGACTTTATAAAAATTGGCGATACCATTATAACTAAAAGCGAAATGGAGACAAAATATAATTCTATGATAGAAGCACTTACAGATTTGATACAAGATAACATTGAAGTTGTAAATATTTTTTCACTTGAGAGATTATTTAATAAACAAACACCATCCGGAGAGCCTGATGGAATATTTATACCATTAATATATGGATGTAGGCTACTACTATATAGATATATAGTTGATAATGCTGAGAGAATTAAAGGCTGTGCTATTGAAATAATGATTAATGACCTATTAGAACGCATTCAGGATACATATAGGAAGAGTACTGCAGCCCCTACACTTTTATTATTAATGGGCGAGGATATTGAATATATTGTCGAAATACCATTTTTTGCATATATATTTAAATGTAAACAGAGGGGTATTAAAGTTCCAAATAATGGCTCAAAAATCATTATAAAACAGGATACTAATGGGTCTATTACTAAGATAAATGAACTTGATGAGATAATTATATATGATGAGTATAAAGACCCATATTCATTTGTAGTAGATCAATTCCAAGATTATGTTATTCCAGATAATTCTACATTTGCAAAAATAACTGAAGAGGAACTTAAAAAAATATATAAAGAGGAATTTTTAGGTATTGTAAATTGTGTATTAGTTCCAGGTCATTATAATATTGTATATCATTCAAATAATGTCCCTGATCCTATACCAAGAATATCCACAATATTTAAAGAATTAATAACAAATGGATATTATGAGGATGTTGGTATGGCATCAGAAGATATCCCCAGTTATTTAACTGTTGATAATCTTGTAAATTCACTATTACAAGTAAAAGCAGCAAGTGCACTAGAGAAATTATCACAGTTAAAAATGGAATCACCGCAGTTATTGGGAAATATATCAGATCATATAATAGTACAGGCATTAGATACAATGCCCACTGCAGATATAAATAAATTAATTGCTTGTAAATCAGCCAAAATTAATAGCTATGCAGGAATTGAAACGCCCACTTATGAAATGCTATTAGATATGATGATATTAGCCAGTGCTATAACTTATAATAAATCAGAATATCAAATCGACGAGCGCTCAGTAACTGCCGCATATGAGCATCTTAATCCTAGTTGGATAAGTGATGATTATTTAATTTTATTTGAAAAATATCGCAAACAATATGTAAATAATCCAGCGGAGTTTTTTGATAAAATAGATAGATATTTTAGTAAAGTAGAACCTCTTCAGATTGATAATAGGCGGCAACGATCCGAGGACTTTGCAGATTTACTACATGATTATACAATGCAATTAATTAGAGATATGGGGAATAGATTAACGACAGAAAACACATGCAATATACTTATTATAGGAGCCCTTGAGGGAGAAACCAATAAAAATACATTTATAGCACCTACATCCGAAGATGGAAAAAAAATTAATTTTATTTATTGCGATGTTGGATTAATAACGGACATATCCTCATCTTATTCAGGATATAATTATAAAAAAATATATATAAAATATATATTAGATAAAAATAGTTTTCAAATATTTTCTTACTTTGAATCCTTATATAAATTATATAAATTGTCACATATATTTGACTATATAACATTTGATGGTGGTGTATTGGGTGGTGTATTAATAACTACTGACCCAATTATTACAATACCTACTCTTATTGATGATTTATATCCATTATTAAAACCAAATGGTAAAATTTATATTGAAAATATAATAAAAATGTCACCACAAATTTCTAATATATCAACTGCTATAATATATAACTATAATAATGATATGGGAAGCTGTAAAGATCCCAGTATACTCGATTATACATATATATTACCAGCCATACGGGCGACTAAATTACCTAATGGTATACGACATACTAATGCGCCTGCAGATTTTGAGGTAACATATTATAATTGGGCAGAACATGCTAATACAATTATAAAAGATAAAGGTATTAAAATTAATATAGCTTATAGAAAAGACTCAGGTAATTACATAAATCCATTATTAGAAAATGGGGGGGGTGGCTCTACTATAGAAATTTCATTTCAACCATTAGTCTCAAATCTTGCCAAACGAGTAATGGACTTTGGCGGTTAATTATAATATTCTCCAAATTCTTGATATTTAGACATAGCATCTGGGGATAATCCCTGATGCCCATATAATTTTTGACAATCAATATCAAAGCCCTGTTGAGTATAACATCTAAATGATGCCCATCCTCGATCATTGCCTAAATCTTGTAAACTAACTGCCCTTTGCTTACCTGGCGGATCTCCATAAAATGTGTTTTTATTATATGCATTTGGATAAGACATTCCCATAGCTATTAATATAATCATTAATATAACTATTAATATTAATGTTATTAAATTTATTATAGATAATTTATTCATTTTTTTTTAATTTTGTTACTTATATTATAAATTTTATAAAAAATGAATATTTTATAAAAAATGAATATTTTATCTATAATGATTAATGCTATGGGGATAAAATATGCATATTTGAATATATGCATTATAATATATATATATAAATAAGTATGGAAATGATTTGGAGAGATAGTGTATTATATGAAAAAGGAAGTAATTTATTATTTCATTTTTTAATCAAAAAATTACGTTTTTCAGCAATTGATGAAATTAAAGAGATAATAGAATCCGATGACTCTCTCCAAAATCAACTACGGATGTTAAAGGCTATATATTCACCAAAACAAAAAAAATACTCTCCTCAGAGCTTAGAATTGAGGCATAAATTATCTCAATTTATGGTCGAGACGCCATGGTTTAATAATAATTGTGATGAATATAGTGGATGGACAGTTTTTGATGCAAGGGATTTAGAACTATTAATAAATTATATGGATGAGATCCCCTCATTAAATTCGGCATTTACTTTTAAATTTAGCACAATGCTGGAAATTACTCCTAAACTATTATTTAATATTAAGAGAAGTATTTTGGCATCATCAAAGCAATTTTTAACAAAAGAAATATCTTTCATATACGTAAATATTGGTGATGTTGGAGGTGATCTTTTTAGAGGAATAGTACAGCTATTAGAACTACCAGCAAATTCTACATTTAATTTAAAATCTCAGGAATTGGATGCAATGCCCTTTTCTAAATTAAAAAAAAGATCAGCATCATTAATAACCATTTTTATGACAGTTTGTCATTTTGGAGTTAATATTAATCAGAAATTTAAAAAATTATATAATTTATCTACTAAAGGTGGATATTTATTAATTCAAGACCATGACCTACCCCCATACCAAAGAGATAAAGCGCATCTATATGAGACATTTTATAACTTATATAGAATATTGTATAATGAGATATCAATAGCAGATTTTATGGCTATATATAAACATGAAGCTACTAATTATATGACTAGATATGAATTAATAGAATGTGTATCAAATGCTGGATATACCCCCATTGGTATAAATATATTAAATGATACAGATGGTTACTATAACAGAGTTATTATTCTATTTCAAAAGAAGTAAGTAGTATATTTAATAATTTATTTTTTTATAAATATTTGAGAATGGGCACCATTTATATGCTATACTCAACAGGGCATTAATATAGATTGCTAGATAATTATATGAGTATCAGGGATTATTTCCAGATAAAGTGCTTTGTATAACTTTCCATTTCTTGTTTTATAAGTTTATTAACTTTCCATTTCTTTTTGTATAAGTTTATTAACTTTCCATTTCTTTTTGTATAAGTTTATTAACTTTATCCTCAAGTATAACACATTCAAGCTGTTTATTGGTAAATAGTTGTTGCTCCTCAGCAAAATAAGGAGTACTAGAATGAGAGTCAGTACTAACTAAAGTTCTAGCACTATTGGATTGTTTTAAAGGAGTAATCCACATATCTTCTATATTTTTTAACTTTTCTTCTATATCTACCTGCACACTACAAATAAATCCATATTGCTTTAAAATTGATATTGCTTTTATATTACAATTATTATTTTTATTAAACATATTGTACATTTGTACCATATAGCTGGAAATCTTATTAAATATTATAATAAAGTTCTTCATATCTATATGATTTGCCACAAATTTAACAAATGTAATAAATTTAGCATAGTCTGTAGAGTCTGTAGAACTATATAAAGATTGTAATTCCTCATGGATATCATCATTATCAATAATTATATAATTAGCCTTAGTACTAGTATTAGTAGTATTATTAAGAATATGATCAAGAGTAATATGCTCAGCTGTATAAGATGATGGCGCTCTGGGCATAGATTTGCAAATAACTAAAGTTCTAGCACTATTGGATTGTTTTAAAGAAGTAATCCACATATCTTCTATATTTTTTAACTTTTCTTCTATATCTACCTGCACACTACAAATAAATCCATATTGCTTTAAAATTGATATTGCTTTTATATTACAATTATTATTTTTATTAAACATATTGTACATTTGTACCATATAGCTGGAAATCTTATTAAATATTATAATAAAGTTCTTCATATCTATATGATTTGCCACAAATTTAACAAATGTAATAAATTTAGCATAGTCTGTAGAGTCTGTAGAACTATATAAAGATTGTAATTCCTCATGGATATCATCATTATCAATAATTATATAATTAGCCTTAGTACTAGTATTAGTAGTATTATTAAGAATATGATCAAGCATAATATACTCAGCTGTAGAAGATATAGGTATTATGGGTGTAGATTTGCAAATAACTAAAGTGTTAGTAGCCATATTACTATTTTTTTTAATTATATATATATATATATATATAATTAAAAAAAAATGAAAAATACATATGCAATAATATCTGGAGAAACACCATCAGATATAAGGGATAAAATCATTCAAATATTTAATTCTAAAGAAAATTGTAGAGGGGAGATTATAAAAGTATTATTAGTCTCTAAGACTGGGGCGGAAGGATTAGATTTAAAAAATATAAGAGAAACTCATCAAGTAGAGCCATATTGGGATAAATCACGCGATGATCAAGTAATTGCTCGAGCTGTAAGGCAGGAAAGTCATGATGATTTGCCAAAAGAAGATCGAGATGTTCAGCCATATTTATATATCTCAACAAAAAATGATGAAATATGGGATTTAATGCAAGAGAAGGATAGAGAAGATGAATCTATAGATGAAAAATTTAATAACCGAGCATTAGAAAAATATAAATTAAACCTCGAATTTAGAAAATTATTAAGCGAAGTTAGTATAGAGTGTCAAATATTTGGATATGAGCATTGTAGAGTTTGCGCACCAACCAATCAAATATTATATAGAGATGACCCAATGATTGATATTAAATTGCCAGATCCCTGTGAGACCATATTAGAAACCGAAGCCATTGCTAAAGAGATAGAATATAAAGGAATAAAATATTATTATATTATAAATGGCAAAAATACTATATTTTATGAATATAGAGACGATTTTGGCGGATATGCACCTATAGATCCCGCATCATATCTAATAGATGAATTACATAAATTATTAGAATAAATTGCTATATTTGATAGTTAATTAACTACCAAATAATACATAATATAATGTCGAATAAAGCAGTGTATAAAGCAGCTCCTAAAGCAGTTAAAGCAAAAACTAAGCGAGAGAAAGTTGATAACTGGTTAATAGTACTTAATCATGCAATTTTGTGCGAGGAGTTTGAAGGGTGCAAAGAGTGTGAAGGGTGTAAAGAGTGTGAAGGATGCAAAGGGCGCAAAGTGTGTACTTCTAAAAATTGTAAAATTGTAAAAGATCTATTAAATCACAACAAATTAGGGCAATGCCCACCCAGTTGCCCTGAATGCAAACAGCGTAAAAATCTTGTAGAAGCACATGCTAAACAATGTATTATAAAAGACTGCACAATTGATGGTTGCAAAAAGCATAGAAGGCGACTGCATATGGAGCTATTAGACCATACAGCAAATAATTGCAGTGGTGGTGAATGTTTTAATAATTGCAGAATTATGAGGGGATATCTTAATCATAAGAAGATGTGCAAAAAAATTTCAGATTGCATACTATGTTGTAGAATTAACAAATTAATAAAATTGCATTCTGAACAATGTACAAAAATAGTATGTGGAGTTCCAGATTGCAATACTATACGGGCTGGCCAGCAAGGTCAAGTCATTAGTTCGCAAGACCAACTCGACCCGAGTGTGACAAGGTGCATTTATATACCATTATTAGATGCAACAAAATTAGATTAAAAATTCATCTACTATCCAATTAAAGAAATCATGACAGAATATTTTATAATATTCACTTTGACCATCTTTTTCGCCATAGTCTTCACCATATCCTAGTTTGGCATTTATCTCTAACAGATATGGAGCCCCTTTGTCATCTAACATTACATCGGCCCCAAATATCTCAAATCCAGCATTACATTCTGGATAAATTTCAAACTTGGGCAATATTGGAGTTATTAGCTCATTAAACATTTGCTCAATGGCGGTATTTATTGATTTAAATGTTGTACCTAGTGGGAGATCTGATACTGGAAAATAGAAATCATCACTATTATTATCTGCAATTTTATTATGTAATTTATTACTTTTCTTACTTTTTTTGATTTTTTTGCCTTTATGCTTATTACTAATTCCGCCATTAACAACACCATCAACATTGCTAATAGCACTATCCGCAATGTTGCTACTAATACTATCATTGCCATCTACAACTCGCCACTGATGCCGCTTTAATGTTGAGGACATTCCAGTAATGTGCATATCAATATCATCAAAATTATTAGGTTTATATTTATTTTTGGCAATAAAAACTTTAAAGGCATAATTAGAATTATTAAAAATTTTAACCTTTCTTGTTCCATCCATATGTATATAAACTCCAACATATATGCGAAAATGGAATTTTTTACCACCCCATAATAATGGATTTGTTATATATTCAGAAATAATTCCTAATGTATGTTTTAATTTATGTTTATATATATTAATATCTTCTAAAGATGTTACTATGTGGACACCCTTTTGACCAAAACTAGTAGCATCTTTTACAATATATGGTTTTGGCACGTTTGAAGTATCAAAAGTTTGCACGTTTGAAGTATCAAAAGTTTGCACGTTTGAAGTATCAAAAGTTTGCACGTTTGAAGTATCAAAAGTTTGCACGTTTGAAGTATCAAAAGTTTGCACGTTTGAAGTATCAAAAGTTTGCAAGTCAAATGTTTTTGGAATATATTTACCCATATCCATAAAAGAAGAAAATGTTTTATACAATTTTCCTTTATTTGTTATTATAGATTTACTATTCATAAGAATATTTTTTAATTTTGCCTTTTGATTAAAAAAATTTACATCATAATGTTTATGTGCAAGTAAAGTCCCCCAAGCAAAATCTACATATTGTTCAGTATCTATTACATCAACTTTATCCCAATCATTTAATCGAGCCATTAGTTGTGAAATATCTAAATTATCACTATATGTAATATATGTTTTTGCAACTAATTGTATATTTTTTTCATCCTCATTCGCAAAATTCTCAAATTCTTTATTAGATAGCATAGTATAGTTATTAGAAGAGCATGTATTTAAACACTTTTTACCTCCATAAATTTTATTATCAATTTCTTGCAAGTCGCTATCTTTCTGTAATGGATTTAATGCACTAATATTTAATTCCATATTAGCGAATGAGGATAGCTTTTTATGTTGTTTGTTACGTGGCTCTTTATTGCCTTTAATTGATTTTATATCACTCATAATTGATTTTATATCAAGAGCATCTGTATCAAATTCGTCCTCATTTGTAACTATCTCTACTTTTTTTGATTTTAAAATATGTGCATATTTATTTATCGCATCAGCAATATTAAATTCTGTAAAATCTCTATTTTCTAAAAATTTAGTAAGTGGCTTTAATCCGCCCTTATCAACAAATTGTGAATATACTAATGCAGAGCCCTTTGCATCTCGTATTCTATCGGCAATAAGTGATAATTTTGGAGAAGTTTGTTTATTAAATAAATTATTTGGAATATCTTCTATGGGGCTATCTATATATTCTCTTGGTGGTGCAAAATTACTTAATATTCTTGATTTTACATAATATGAACCCATTGTTTGATTTTCAGAATTTGGCAGTGCTAATGGCTTTGGTGTTGGGTTTGATAACTTAGTAACGCCCTTACCCATTCCACGCCCCTTTTCAGCATTTTCTTTTTCTCTTGCAAGTAAATATTGTTTATACTGCGGCGGACTCATTCCAATATAAGAAACTATTAATGGCTTACAATCTGGAAACCATCCCAAATCCCTATTTTCTTTTTTAGATTTTGTAATTTCAGCAATTTCTGAATTTTTATTATGTGTAACATGAGATACTAACCCTAATATTCTATTTGCTAATTTATTTCTGTTTAAAATACTATTTGTGGTCTTATCAACATATGCACTATAAAATATCTCATATGATGTAGGCAATAGGTTTTTGCCTGTTAACATATTAAAACATGGGACTAACTCAAATGGATCTTTAGCACATGGAGTACCTGTTAAAAATAATATTTTTAAATTTTTTGCAGTCATTATTATTTCATATATTTTTTTTGCATTTGAGTTCTCTGATCCTGAATTAATAATAGATCGAAAAAAGTTATGCGCCTCATCTACTATTAATAATTTATTATCAAGTCCATTTTGAAATAAATCTCCGCCATATTTTATTTTATGTTTATTTTTCTTATTTTTTTTATGTGCTTTAAGCGTTATATCAAATGGAATGTCATCTTCAGATTTTTTAATATTTTCCATCTGCGTTGATGAATTATATGCATCCATACTAACAAATTGAAATTTATTAATTGCATCTTTTATATCCTGTTGAGAAATTTGGGCCTTACCATTAATTAATTTAAGTAATCCCTCTATTGTTTTTTTAAAATTCTTTTTTAATCCTTGGGGTAATAGAACAACTGGCTGATATATATTCCAACAACTCATAGCAACAGATACAGCTAATCTAGTCTTTCCCATACCCATAGTATGATATATTAATAATCCCCTTGCATATTCATTTTCTGTAAATGTATCATTTAATATTAATTCTTTTATTAAATATTGATAATATTTTAAATTTTTTGCCCATGATAATATATTATCATTTGGCTCATTATCCTCTAATTCTGCTTTATATTTATCATATAAATCTCTCAGCTTTGCAGTTATTTGTATAGGAAATGATGTATTGTTTCTAATTATTTGTTTAGATTGCATATTTAACTTTTTTAAAAAAACTTAAAACCTTATATTTAACTTTTTTAATTGTCATATATTTTATACATATATTAATTTAATAAAAAAATAGATTTAATATAAAGTTTACAAAAAACCTTATAGATTTTATAATATATTAGTACATTCTTTTGGAATACGCCTTTTAAGAGAGATGAGACTTAATAACTCTTCTCTATTATTGCGACTAAATTTACTTAATGCTGATCTTAAATTAGTAATTATTGGTAAAGATTTATTGATTATACCAGTGCTTGTTGCAGCAGTGCTTGCAGCGGTGCTTGTTGCAGTGCTTGTTGCAGTGCTTGTTGCAGTATCACTTGCAGCAATAATTAACTCTCCAGATTTTCTATTACTATCAAGCAGATATGTAATCTTTCCAACTAAAGAATATATATCTCTAGCCTTTTGGGGCATTAATATAGTTTTTTCCCATTCTTCAATCTCTTTTTTAATCCTTTTTTTATTTACCGCATTTGATCCCTTTCCTGTGCACATCCCTTTCTTTATAATATTAAAACTAGTTGGTATATCATAATATGTACCATCTATAGAGATAGCATCATATGACATGCTTTCTACAAAATTTTGAAAATTATAAATAGCATTTGGATTGTTATATTTAATATCAATTTGATACATTTCAAATGCAAACTGTAAATGGATTATAATATCAAAATATGCCATTAATAGTATCTTTTCCTCTGTACTATAGTATTTTAGGTTTAGAGTTTTGGGATGAAGTAGTAGTGTAGGTGTTCTTTGTATTTGATCCAATGCTACAATAATTTGATGTCCTTCATCGTCCATTCTATTAACATTTTCAATAAATTCATTAAGTGATGTATATTCCTTTTGATAACCTCTTTGAGTAATACCCTCAGCAATACCATTCATTTTTTCAATATATTGTTGTTGAAAATCTGTCATTGTTTATTATTATATAATATACTTTCAAATATAATCCAATAATGGAATTTCTGATTCGTCTACTGCCAAATCTATATCAACTATAACATTTAATAATTTATCCCCATCAAATAAATTTAGATAATTATTATTTAAATTTATATGACTAAAATACATTTCTCCAATGGTATTACTATCTGTGAGATACCAACCTGGGCATTTAAATTCTATAATAGTGCCATCTTTTTTTGTTAATTTCCAATTAATATCAATATCATCAATAGGTGCTATATCTGATTGTAAATTATCAATAGGGGGCTTATATAAATATTGATTAGCATCTAGACGTAGACCTAGTTTAGAATAATATTGTGAAAAAATATCGGCATTTAGCTGTTCTTTATCTGTATATAAAAATTCAAGTTCTTCTATAATAGTTTGTCTATATATTAAATCAATTAATATTTCTTTATCAATATCTGTATATTTTTTATCATAAGGAATATTTTTCTCTCTTTTTTTTATTTCTTCTTTTATTTTATGCATAATCTCTGATACTATAATATCTTTAGTTATTTTTGGAATAAATTCTGTTTTATTTTTTAATAATTCTTCTTTTATATATGTTAATGTCCTATATCTATCAATAGTAGTTCCTACCCATATATGATCTTCTGGTATTTTATGCAATAAAATGCTTGTCATTATTGATACTGGTCGTGTTATCATAAATTGAGCATCTGGATATGCTAATCTAGATGATGCCATTGCAAATATATGTAATGGTATAGATACGCCTTTATGAGATATTAACTTCCACCTTCTAGCGCCATATCCTTGTATATCAAAACATTTTATATTTTTAAATATTCCCATATGAGATGTTACTGGAATTCCTTCTTTTGCAGCAACTAAAAATGATATTTCAATATCATTAGAATCTAGTCTACTGCTATCTAATATATTTTTATGATATATATATGCAATCCATATATCATATATATTATCAGATGGAGCAATTCTTAATCTACGACATTCTAATTTATGTTTAGCCATTTTATCATATAAGACAATTCCTTCATTAAATGCTGGAACTGCATCATTTATATTTATATATTGTCTACTTATAGGATGTACAACAGTACTTGCAGGTTCTATATTTGCTTTGCTATACTTCTTCCAAAACTCATAATTATGATCTCCTAGTTTTTCAAATACAAATTGAACCTCACTATACTCTCTAGGACTATACTCTCTCTCAAGAAGTTGCATTTGAATATAGCCTTCTCGCCCATATAGGCGAAATGGTTCTATTTTAGTTAATAATCCATCCCATAGTTTTTTTAAAAAATTAATATCAATTATTATTGTAGGGTATACTGATATATTATTATTATCATAATCATTGGCTAATTGAGGATGTGATATATTTTTTGTATGTTTAAATAAAAACCAAGGAGGGCAGTTAATTTCAATATCTGCTAGTTTCCAAATTGTTGAAGAATCATCTATGGTAATACTAATTTGTTCTGTACCATCTTTTTTATAAGAGGGATGAAATGTGTTAGTTTCACTTTCTATTAATTGTTGATTATTGGTACTTTCTAATAATTGCATTATTTTATTTCTATCATATATAGAACCAATATACATATCATAACTTTCATTATCGCTCCTAAACCTGTTATTAACAAGAATAAGATGTATATATTTTGGCATTTTTGTTACTATATATAATATACTTGGATATAATAATTTTAAAATTGATACAGAAAACATAGTTAGATACAAATATATATTTTTATGACTATGTGTTATATAATAACTTAATCTATAATAACTATAGCTCTTAAAATATCCAATTAATGATATTATTGGAATTGTATCTTTTGCCATAATACTAACACAAATTTCTATAGATTCAGAATCAATATTTTCATTAAATGGATTTTTATTTGTTATATATCCAATAAATATATCATATTTTTCTTCTTCTAAATACTCAGGTAATCTCATTTTATTAAATAAAATTAAAGAATTAATAAAGCTATCTACATATTCATATTCTGGTATAATATATGTATCCGTATCTGATAATTGTGTATCTCTAGTTTTTATTATAATTGGATCTCTTTCAGCATTTGAAAAACTATCTTTATTTTTAGTTGCGTGAGCTGTCCAAAAATTAATATTATCAGAAGATAATTTTTCTAAAACAAAAAAAGCATTACTAGAATTATTATCTAACTCTTTAGGTATTAATTTGGATTGTATATATGCATTTGTATAAGTTATACTTCTTCTACCACTATGTATATGTATATGTGATATACTTGAAGAAAATAATTGAGCGCCCCCATATATATTATTTACCTCTTTATACAATCTTCCTTTAATATTTATAGATATTAATATAGCCAATAAGATTAGTAAAATGATTAATAATATAAAAATAAGCATTATTTTTTTTTTAAATAAAAAATTGTTATTAAAGTCAAAAAATATGTTATATATATATAAAAAAATTAAAAAAGCAATGCTATCATTAATTATTGATAATAGAGAAAGGGCAATATTTCCATTTCTTGATATGGAGATAAAATCCTTCCTATACGAAAAAAAACAGCTTAACACTGGAGATTTTTTAATTGCACAGAAGCCTTTAGAAAAGGCTTTACCCAAAGTTTTGACAGAGTCAAATAAGCCTTTAGAAAAGTCTTCACCCAAAGTTTTGACAGAGTCAAATAAGCCTTTAGATAAGGCTTTATCCAAAGTTTTGACAGAATTAAATAAGCCTTTAATTGATGCAAATACAACTCTAATAGAGTCAAATAATTACAATATAAAAGCCTGTATTGAGCGCAAAACATATGTAGATTTTGCCGCATCATTTCGTGATGGCCGTTATAAATCAGAACTTAATAATATGTTAGAATTAAGAAAAAAGACAAATTGTCAGCTATTTTTTATCATAGAGGGTACAGCATTTCCATCCATAAATAGAACTTTTTCAAGAATTCCATATGTATGTATTTTAGGAGCTATTAATAAATTAATGCTAAAATATAATATATTTATCATTCAAACAGAAAATGAGCAACATACGGCAAAAAAGTTAAATGAATTATTAACCTCTTATACATTAATTATGGAAGAGGCCGATAATGAAAATAAAATAGAAACTGATACAATGCATGCGGCTATTAATAGCAATAGTGATACAATACATGCAGCAAATACTAGTGCTGATACTAATATATCAACAATGGAAGAGGATAGTAATACAGATAGTAATATAATAGGTGGTACTATAATAACTAATATATCGCTAACACAAAGAATACAAAAAACAGATGAAGATATTTTATTAAAATCATGGGCCTCGCTTAAGGGAATATCATTAGTGTTAGGAAAAATATTAATGGAAAAATTCACCATAAAAGATCTTGCATTAGGTATTATAACCATAGAAGAAATTAAGACCTGTAAAACTGCATTTGGCAAAACTATAAATAAGACCGCCATAGATAGTTTAGTAAGCATACGAAATGGAAATACTAAAAATTGCGCAAAGATGTTATCTGCAATTATTGGCATTACGGTAGATTTTGCAACTAAATTATTTAATATTAGATCATTAAAGGAAATATGTCAATATTATCAAAATGCAAAAACTCCTATAGATTATAAGTATTTAAGTGATATAGTTATAAATGAAAAAAAATTAGGACCTAAAAAGGCAATAAATATATATAAATTAATTTTTTAATCTATTATATAATAGATTAAAACTTTTTTAAATTATGGTTTTAATTTAAAAAAGTTTTAATCTATGGTTTTAATTTATATATTTATTTTATTATTAATTTTATTAATTCTTAGTGCAGTATTAATTGGTATTAATCAGTTAAAAGGTTTAAAAAAAGGAGGTGGAACTATAATAAATGATGATAATGCATTAAGTTATATAAAGGATGGAGTATTAACAATTCCATCAGATGTAATAGAAATTACTACAGAGAGATATATAAATAATTCTGACATAATTAGCATTCAATTTGTGCAACCATCTAAATTAAACAGAATTCTTAGTTATACGTTTGAAAACTGTGCTAATTTAACAGATATTGCAATTCCAATATCTGTTACAAATATTGGCATTAAGGCATTTAAAAACTGTCCTAAATTAAAGAATATAATATTACCAAAAATATTTACTAATGAACTAAGTTTTATATTTGATAAAATAATGCCTATAATTACATTTATTGAGCCAGAACCTAAATCTGCTTATGTTAGGCCATCGCCTGCTTATGTTGGACCCACTATAGATGATAAAATATTAGAAATAGCTTTAACTGTTCCATTACCTAGTAATGGATTAATTATTCATAATACTATAATTCAAAAACTTTCAGGCCCTATATCTTTTTATTATTTAAAACCAGATTATAATAGAATAGCAAAAGAGGATATAAAAAAACACCCGCTTATTATTTTATTTGGGGATGAGCATAGAAGTTTTGATCATATTTGCGATCCATGTGATATTAGTAATGGATGTTATAGATTGGATAGTCCTGAATTTTTGCAAGTAATTGATAGTTTAGCAATGATGGTGCCATCATCCGCAGCAATAGATGAAGATGAGCTATCAGTATCTATAGATGAGCCATCTGCAGCAATAAAGTCAGATTTTTATATAGATTGGTTTATAGAAAATAGTTTTTATGGAATGGGTAATGGTTTTAAGAATGGTCCAATGGGCTATTTTACAAATTTTTCCAGATCTAATAATATATCAGCATGTTATGATAGATCATTAATTGGTACAAAAGAATATGCAAAAAAATGCCCTACAAAAAATATTAGATGGCACCATGGAGATTTAAGATATTTTGGTGATATATATGATCGTAGATTTACATTAGATCTTAAAACTAAATATTATACTGCAGAAAATCAGCCATTTGAAATAGCATTTAAAAATAGTATAGACTATTATTTTAGCAAATTACAAAAAAATGTTCCTTTATCATCTTTGAATATAAAAACAGAGGATAGCAATGGTAATAGAATATTTACATTAATAGAATTTAAAGAAATATTAAGCCATCTAATAGTTGATGATTCTTTTAATTTGCACAATTTTTTAACATATTATTTTGATAGAGTTTTTAGTACTGATAATCCAAAAAGTATTTTATGGAAAGAAATGTACAAACAAAGTATTAACTATTTTACAGGTATTGATAATTGGATAGATTTTTATTTAAATTTTATTACAGAAACATTGAAGCATAAGTTTAAATATATATTATATGATATAAAATCTGTATTAAATGAAACACCAAATACTTGGCATAGTAGTAGTAGTCAATTAGTATTCTTTTTTATTCATATTTCTTCTATATTAATAGAAATGTATACTATATTGCGCATATTTAAAATAAATAGTAATGATGATGGGCAGCATAATCAATCCGCATTATCATTAGTATATATGGGAGATAGTCATATTATTAATATAAAAAATATAATATTAAACCTTGCACCATATACATTAGTAGAATCTATAATTGGAGAGGGTGACAATTTAAGATGTTTAGATTTTTCATCATTTAAATTAGACTTAACAGAAGAGTTAAAAAAGCATAGATTTTTATCAAGGGTAAATAAATTATATTAAATGCCAAAAAAAAATATATTTTTAATATAATTACTTATAAAAAATGGGAAATAAATTGTCACGACAGTCGGCCATAATTAGCAATAAAGATGACAATAAAGAAGAAAATGGTGACAATAAAAATGCTAATGGTGGCGTTAATAAAGGCAATAAATCTAAAAATGAAAAATATAAAAATTCAATAACATATAAAATGCACTTATCAGAGCCTTGGTTTTCGTTAATAAGTTTAGGCATTAAAGATGTAGAGGGGAGATTAAATAGGGGAAAATTTGCAGAATTGAAAGAAGGCGATATAATTGAATGGAATAATGAAGATTTTAAACTAAGGATTATATCCACTAGGATTGTAAAAATAACAAAATATAAATCATTTACTGAATATATACAAAAAGAAAAAAATAAAAAACATAATCCATTACCTGGATTGCCAAGTTTAGATCATGAATTAAGTGTATATTATAAATATTACTCAAAAGAAGATGAGCAACAATTTGGAGTTATTGCAATACAGCTCGCTTTGATAAATTAAATGTATATTGCATATTTGAAAATATACTATTATTAATTATACAATGAAAGAATTTATACCAATATTAGATGATGAGACAACTCCAGAAGTATATGATGTTAATGATGATAATAATATGCCAGAATTAGAAGATGCAGATGGTGATATGCCAGAATTGGTAGATGAAGATATGCCAGAATTGGTAGATAGTAGAGAATTGACAGATGCTAGCAGCATAGAAGATGCTGTAACAGATGCTGTAACAGATGCTGTGACAGATGATGAAGATGATATGCCAGAATTAGAGCCAAATATGGAAAGAAGTATAAGAATTATATATATTTTTACAAACTTTTTAAACTTGATTCAAGTTTAAAAACATTTATTATAAAAAATTTAATAAGATTATTTCTATTTATGTCAGAATACTCCTCAAATATATTTAATTTTTTATTATTTATTTTTTCAATAGGAAGAGATTTAAAGCATCTATTATTATATCTCTCTTCTGTAAAAATATTTAATATGTATATGTTACATTTAAAATTAAAATATTTATGCTTAATATTATCTTTTTTTAATTTTTTTTTAATTTCTATATTATTATTGAATGAATAATACAATTTATATTTATCATTTATAAAATTTGATATTAATATTAAATATATTTTATCTTTAAATTCTGGGAATATTATATTAAATATATGTATAAAACTAAATAAGCCCTTTCCTGACTCAATAAGATCATATATATAGATATTATTTGCCCCTTTCATAATATCATATGGGATTAATTTAATTATTAAGTTTTTAAATATACTAAGATATTCTTTGGTTAAATACTTTTTATATTTTTTATCAATGGTAAATTTTTCATTGCTATAAATATGCTTACTAAATGGAATATAATAGCTATCGGATTTATAATACAAATCCATCAACAGGCCTAATTTATTAAAGCTCTCGCCAATAATAATTCTAATACCATCTTTTGTATTATTTCCAATTTCTTTAACAAATTGCTTATACATATTATAATTAAATATTATAGGGTGTATATCTATATAATTATTTGGATCAATATATGTAGTATAAAATAAATTTATTAAAAATGCTTTATCATTACTATTCAGAGATCTGTACATACTTAATGTATAAAACCCATTGCCTAATAATTTCTTTGCTCTATTTATAGTTGAGGCTGTAATATTTAATTTTTTATATTTAGGAATGGCAAAATTAAAATAATTTTTATAAAAAATTTTGTATAATTTAAAATCAATATTGCATTTTACCCTCTTTTCTAAAAATAATATTAGATCATATGATTTTAATTGATTCCCTAATAATTTATTAAATGCAGTTAAGTAAATAAATTCTAATAAATTTACATTTTGGTACAATTTAGCAGTTAATGGGCAATATTTATAAAATTCTATAATTTGTTTTATAGTTGTAAATTTTTGTAAATATGACAAATATACTAAATAAATAATAGTAAATCCATTAAATCCATCAATACCAAGAAGATTATTAGGAATATGCAAAGAATAATTAAATTTATTTGTTAAATATAATTTATCCGATATAAATAAATTACTTGAAGTGTTAAAAAAAGTAGTTTTTATTATATTATTATACATTATATATTAAAAAAATATAATGTATAACTTTATATATATTTTTAACTTGATTCAAATTAACATTTTAACATTCAAGTTAACATTCAAATTAACATTTTAACATTCAAGTTAACATTCAAGTTAACATTCAAGTTAAAAAATGGCCGCATTTACAGACAATGAGATTATTTTAGGAAATTTTTTAGAAAATTGTAATACAGATAATATAGACTCTAAGATACAAATTCAAATGGTATCTGCAATTTTAGTCCTACCAGCTCCAGCAGTTGTCCCACAATTTGCATTAAATACATTTATTCAATATATATTAAATATAAGGCTAATATCTTTGAATATACAGCAGCGCGAATTAACTCTACCATTTATCATATCGGCATTATATCGGGTTATTAATAATAATAGACAAATAATTATAGCACCAGCAGTAGATGCAGTAATTAGTGCTATTGTTTTAGAAATGGATATTGTAAATATTTTTAATAGTATAGTGTTTGATGCAGTTGTTATAGCATTGCCAAATTATCCAAGATCGGTGCATAGTTTATTACAGAGTATTTTTTTAGAAGATGATATAGATGCCATAGAATGGAATGAGCAATTTTTACTTAATATTTTATTAAATATTTGGGATAAAATACCTGATATTATTATAATGGGAGAAAAAATTACTCTTATATGTAATATTATTTATGAATTATATAAAAAAAATATACATATACGTGCCATTATTGAAAATGAAAATACTAATAGATTTAATACAGCGGTTGTTAATTATAATTTAATCACTCCTAATATGTTTCCACCAGCTACAATTATACCTCATATCAGCCCTAATGCTATATTGACCGATTATAACAATTGGAAAAATAGAGTTTCGCAATTAGGGCCATCAGATATGGCCATTCAACACTTAAATAGAATTAAGCCATCAATTAATAATGATAGATTATTATTTTTAAATTAAAGAATATATGATTTAATAATTTTTTCTAATTTATTGCGATATTTAATATCATTATTAAAATTGGCAAAAATATCCTCATCAAAGTGAATTATATCAATATATTTTCCCAGCACTGTAGAAAATACTTTTAATACAGGATGAATTAAATTGGATTTACTTTCATTTCCCATATTTGTTGTAGCGAGTCCTAATTTATCAATATCTGAATTATATTGAGATCCATATTCTAATGTTAAAGTAAATAGCATAATATTTAATTTTGGCAATTCTTCATTAGCGGGTTCTACAGGAGCATCTGGAGTGATTAATATTTTTTTTGTCTTTTTTTCCATTAATTTTAACATTTTTAATTGCGCTTCTGCAGCGGCATCTTTTGCATCATCTTTTGCTTCTGCAGCATCTTTGCCTTCATCTGTGTCTTTTTCCTTACCCTCATCTTTATCCTTGTCATCTTTATCCTTGTCGTCTTTTTCCTTGTCATCTTTTTTCTTGTCTTTTTCCGCATTTGCCCCTTCTTTTTTTGTCTGTCTATTTTTTTCCATTTCTTTAATACGATTATCAATATCAATCATATTATTAATATGTACATCTTTTAAATATAAAAGATCACCATTTGCCATCATATAAAATTTATCGGATAGCACGCCAAACATTTGATATAAGCTAGATGCTGTATTTATCCGCTCAATAATAAAATTTATAAATTTAGTATATTCTAAATAATTAAAACCATTCTTATTGATAATATCAAATTTTTTAAATGAATTTTTTGTACTTAATCCAAATAATTGATGAATGCAGGATTTAATTAAATATCTAAACCCATGAATAAATCCCCCAGAGCTCTTCCCATAATCAAATCCATGCATAGCTGCTCCAATAAAAAATAGATTTTTATTATTTATTGATCCATAATTTAATCCCAATGCTGGATATTTATCACTTCGCATCATCTCAATAGGAAAGGTAAATATTGATTTATTAAATTTCCATCCTGTACACAATATAACTTCATCAAATATATTATTTTCATCAACAGGATAATTCATAATGCCTTTATCCTCATGTGTTTTTACTATAGTTATGTATTTATTATTTTCAGTTTTTTCAACACATATAGGCCGCCATTGTAATTGCAATTCATCTAATGCATTCAAACTTTTTAATAAAAATGTATCTATATATGGCAAATATACAGATCGAATATCTCCAGAATAGTGAGATGCCATTGCCCACTTTTTTTTAGTCTTAGACATAATTAATATACTACATGCTGTATTATTTAACATATTTGCTAATTCATATGATGAATTGCCTCCACCGACTAATAATACTCTCTTATTAGTATAATTTGATAAATTGTCTATAAAATATTTTTTTGGATATTGACCATAATGCTTTATATCTCCACTTGCATGTAATGCACTATAATTCTCAGGGATAACATGAGCACTCATCCCAATTGCAATAAATAATCTATCACATTCGTACAATTTTGCTGCGCAAGCAAGCCCCCTTACAGAGAGAGGGACTCTCTCCACTGACTCAATTTCATTGAGTTCTGCCCCCTCTCCAGCTGCGCAAGCAAGTCCCCCTTCCCCCTCTCCAGCTGCGCAAGCAAGTCCTCCTGCTCCCTCTCCAGCTGCGCAAGCAAGCCCCCCTGCCCCCTCTCCAGCTGTATTATTTTCAGTTGTATTATTTGAAATAGTAATTCTATAATTTAATTTTAATTGTTCGCCATTTTCATTTATTTTTTCCACCTTAACTACAGTAGAATTAAATTCAATATTTAAATTATTATTTTCATAATAGCTATTTAAGTACTCTACCATATTACCACTAGATGGATAATATTCATCTGAAAATTTATTAAAATTTAAATTTTTATCATTTAATAATGAATTCCAATCATGTCGAAGATTAAAATCTTTATTTTTACTTCCAGTATGTCTTTTATTAATAGATATTAATTTTCCAGAATGTGGAAAGGTTTCAAAAAATGAGCCACATTTATCTGATTTCTCTAATACAATGTAATCTATCTCATACTTTTGAAAATAGTATGCCGCCTGCAAACCTGCTGGACCTGCACCGATTATTATATTTTCGTAATATTGTGCTTCCATTTTTATGAATTTACTTATTATTATAATAAATTAATATATATTTTTATAATATATAATCATTTATTATTATAATAAATTAATATATATTTTTATAATATATAATCATTTATTATTATAATAAGTAAATAATAAGTTATGCCTATAGATCAAAAACAGGGGCAACTTGCCTCACTTATAATTTCTATTATTATTTTAATAATTGTAATTATATTAATAGTTATTGTATGCTGTAATTGGAATACAAATAATACTACAGCCTCACCGCTTATAAAAAACCCACAAGCACTTGCTGCAGCATATGCATATAAAAATAATTTTAATTCTACTACAGGAAACCTAGTCAATCAAGCACATATGTAGTACCTATTCAGTAGGACACACATGCACTATTGATAATAGGAAGGGTGTATGTACCCCCATTAATAAAGATAGTACTTCATTATGCTGCCAAAATAATTCTGGATGTTTTGATAATGCATGGTGGTAGTTTATATATTAATTTATTATGAATATTTGCCTTGGCAATTTATGCTAAATGTTAATTTTTGTAAAAAAGTCATATTTGATAGTAAAAAAATAATAATATAAAATAATACTATAATGTCAAGCAGAATAAATATAGGCGATATAAATGCGCATATGCAGGGTATATATGTATGCAATAGTGAGCATACTACACCATCTACAATGGGATTTACTATTAAGGTAAAGAGCAACGCCGATGATACTATATGTAATGCGCGAATATTTAAAGGAATGCGCACATATGGTATTAGAAATGATCCTGCAAATGCAAATGCAAATAATTATGCTACAAAGGTAAGGCGTGAAATTAAGATAATGATTAATTCTAATATCATCACTAATGGTATGAGCCCTAAAGTTATTAGCACATTTCCTCAAAATTTAGACCAAATAGATATTACTACAAGCGATATTTGCTGTATTATAGTATTTGAAGATATAACTAGTATACCGCCTATGGATACACTAGGCGACAAAGATACAAAATTAAAAATCTTATATAATGTAGGATCTGCAATATCTGCATTACACTCAGCTGGCATATCTTATAGTACATTTAACGCTTTTTCTATTTGTCTTCAATATAATACTATTAGATTAATGAATATTGGCCAAAATTTTACATTTGAAGTATCAATTGGTACACACCAAAGGAGAGTAAGTAATACCAATAATAGCTATATTGCCCCCGAACTAATACGCGATTTGCATGAAATGCGAGCCCATTCAGAACAGAAAGTAGATGCATATGCATTTGGAATGTACTTATTTGAAATTATTTTTCAAGAATATGGTATTTTTCCCGCATCAGATAGCAATCGTAGAGCATATGGAACAAGAAATCCTGTTCAATTTGAAGTACTTGAAGATCATAAAATGAGACAACTTGCAATTTGGGATGGCCTACCACAAGATCTAAAAAACTTATTTGGGGGGTTGCCAAATACATATCCAGAGCACTCAGCTAGAGGTTTTAGCAGAATTGGTGGATTTATAGCTGGTACAGAGCAATTTACAGATCAACCCGTTAGGGGATTATTATGCCAAGATCCCACTATGCGGCTTACAATTTCTGAGAGCCTTGATAATACATGGTTTAGAGAATATACTACACAGCCTGAGGAATCTGCACCATCTGAGGAATCTGAAGAATCTGTACCATCTGAAGAATCTATGTAATGAGCAACATTTTGACTTTATCAAAAAAGTTTTTCTAAAGGATTAGTTGTTGTAGTTTATTTAAAACAGTTGTTGTAGTTTATTTACAACAGTTGTTGTAGTTTATTTACAACTATATAGTCATATGCCAACATCTCCTTATTTCTTCTTTCAAGGATAAGTGGTATATTATATTTTTTTGCAAATTCCATTATAAAAAATAATCCACTAGTTTTTAATTGCCCTCGAGTTTGATATTTTTCCCATATCTTTCCTTTAGTCAATGACGCATGCTTATCAGGTCCATGTCCCAATTCCCTTTCACTATCATTTAAATGTATAATGATCTTATCATGTGGGATATAGGGTGCATCCATTAATTCAGTAAACCACCTTTTTGCGCCATCATATGTAGAAATATCATTTCCAGATGTCCAGATATGTGCCGTATCTATACATAGACCAAATAAATTGCTACCGATGCCACCTCCAAGTTTATGTATAATATGAAATAATCTCGATAATTTATCTGCTGTGTCGTAATTGGCATACATTGGAATAATAGCTGGAGTTTCTAAATAGATAATAGGCAATGTGGTAGTTGTAGAAGCATTTATTGCCACTATTGCATTTATTAATTTATACATTATTTTTTGTATATATTTCTGTTTTAAAATTCCCTCTTTTGGTAAATGGATAACCAATCCAGAAATATTATATTCTTTACAAACTGCAAGCTCTTTTAATACAAATTTTAAATATGTAGCTTCTTTTGTCTTCTCTTTAGTCCATAAAAATGCTACATAGCTACTATGTGCAATAATAGACATTTTTGATTTATTTATAAACTGCTTTAATTCTTCCCCCTCTTCATCTTTTAATATAATCTGAAGCCCTCTTGGATTGCTCACAAATATTGCTGCAGTGGACATATTAAGAGAATGCGCATGGTAATCTGATATTGTTTCTTTAATATAGCTAGTTATGGACAAATGCCTAGTATCGCGATTTATGTGATTTCCTAACATTTTTTATTGTTATTTATATAACATTTTATTTGTTATTTATATAACATTTTATTTGTTTATTGTTATTTGTTATTTATATAAATTATTTTATAAAAAAAATCAAATTTGATTATTTATATAATATTTTATTTGTTATTTACCATATTTGAATGTATAAAATATAGTATAAAAAGAGATATGGCAGAAAGTAAATATAATATTGCGGCAGTAGATGTGGTAGTAGCAGTAGTTCAAAAATCCCAAAGAAAGCTAAAGCATAAGAGAAAGTATAAGGCAAAGCTGCGGCAAAGAATAATTAATATATTCGTACAAGAATATAATATATTCAGGAATAAATGTATAGCTCAAACAGTATTTAGTAGAGCCGCCCATTTGGCTACTTGTAAATTTGGCAACACTTCTATAGATTCTGATAATGACTTAGATACGCCTATTAAATTATATAATCCCTCAGATCGTGATTATGTGATTAATTCATTAAGAGAATGGGTTAGGACTCAAAATATAATTTCATATCAGACCAAATGCATATTATTATATTTTGTGAATGGTGTAGTTGATAATATCACCCCCAATGAAAATAACACTTCAGTAAAAGAGCGCAGGCACTCATACAAGAGATTATCACACGAGCACCAAGTATCTTGGTTTGCAACCCACTGCGCCGATAATAAGTGTTTAATGCAGCTTTTATTTATAAATTATATAGCTGATAATATTTATCATCGCACAGATGCCAATGGCGATGTAGACAAAATATTTTGTGCTAATTGCAGAGATAAACATATAACACCAAGCATCATTGTACCATCAGGCAAACTTGAGATAGCTCAGCAATCCACTTTTTCTGAAATTACTATAAATATTAGTATAAATCACATCCTCTTGTATTGGTTAGACGAGTTTAACACTATGAAAAATAATACTAGAGTTTTACTTAAATCAGACAATTATTGTGCATATTCTTTAGAAAAGGATGCAAAAAGACTTCATACATATTTGGTCTATACCGAAAATAAAAAGCTTTGCAAATGGGTAGAAGTACATGCAGAAGATTTTAGTTATGCAGGGGGTGCAGTTAAAGCAGGCAGTTGTGCAGTTAAAGCAGGCAGTTGTGCAGTTGCGGGCAGTTGTGCAGTTGCGGGCAGTTATGCAGTTGCGGGCAGTTATGCAGTTAAAGCAGGCAGTTATGTAGTTGCGGGCAGTTGTGCAGTTGCGGGCAGTTATGCAGTTGCGGGCAGTTATGCAGTTAAAGCGGGCAGTTGTGCAGTTGCGGGCAGTTAAAGCGGGCAGTTGTGCAGTTGCGGGCAGTTAAAGCGGGCAGTTGTACAGTTAAAACACCCAAGTAGTTGTTAAACAGGCAATTTAGTAATAAAAATTATACTAACTTTTATTTTTTTTATAATTATATTTCTTCCTAGAGATCCTAATGTTGACCAATTGCCATATTTGAATATATATATATATATATTTATATAATTAGGCAAAATGGAAGAATATAAATATATGGGAGGAGAGGATTTAGATAGTAGTATAATCAGGCAAGATTGTATAAAATTCATAATGCAACGGTTTTCTAGTGAAAATGCTATATATCTAGCTAATAAAGAAGTAGGTATCATAGCAAGAATGGAAAATATTGCAGGATTAAATCTACTATCAGATTTAGATGATAGCACTATTCGTGAATGGCTTATTAGTAATGCAATTATTTATGATCCAGCTCATTTTGAAACATATGAGACATATGTTTTGCGTACAGAAAATAGAATATTTACTGAATCTCAAATACAACAAAATACTCATATATTTTGTGGAAGATCACCAAGTATTAGAAATTGCTATGGCTTTGGACATAAGTGTGATTTTTATAGTTATGGCGGAAGAGGGTATGGATTTCTTAATTGCATTGGTTTATGTGGAAGTTATGACTGTGCAAGAGCTATCCAAAGAAAGGCTCTGAAAACTATTCAAAAATTTGTAAAGTATAATATGCAACGATTTTACAAAAAACAGATTTTAGAATATGGAAATTCTACAAGATTGCATATGGAGTCAAATGTAAAGCCACTTTCTGCAATGCGATTGCTCTTTATTACCAAAATTCACGGTACTGAAATATTAAGATATTTAGAACAAATTTCTGAGTTTTTATAAAAAAATAATATTTTATAAATGCACTACCTTTTTTGTAATTTTTTAAATGCGCAATAATTACTAATTTTTATTTTTATTTTTTTTTAGCTGTACACAATTCTTTGTGATTTTTCCAATCTGATTTTTGACATGCTTTACTACAATATTTAACAGCTTTACAAGAACAGCAGAGGGGTGCTATTTCTTCACAGATAAAGCACTTGCTATCTTTATATTTCATAACAATAGCAAGTGCCTCCATTCGTGACATACAACTATTTATCAATCCAAGAGTATGTAACTTGCGTATAATATCCCTTAAATCCTCTGCAACAATTTCTTTCTCTTCTGATGATCTATAACGATCTGGATTATATACTGAATCTGGATCATCTGTTGATGATAAAAATTCACTCATACGATCATTATATTTTTCATATAAAAAACCTAATTGTGATTCGGATAGAGGCTGTCCTATACCTTTATATAGTTTTTTAATGTCTTTTTTTCTGAATACTTTTTTAATGTCTTTTATCCTTTTCCAAAAATCTTGTAAAAGCTCTTCATTTTCAGTAGTACGATCGGAATCCATTTTGATATACTCATTCCATAGATATCGGTTATATAATACTATAATTATAATAATCAAATATAACTCATTGCATAGAGATTGCATACTTTTTTGATCAGTTTGTTAAGTTTTGACTCTGTCGAATATTTTCTAAAAATATATGGCAATGAATATTTTCCATCAAATTTTTTATTACTTCTTATATGCAAATCAATTTTACTCAAACAAAGCTTTAATTTTTCCTTTCTTAAACTCTCCGCCTTTAATTGTTCTTCTCTTACCCTTAATTGCTCAGCTTTTAATCTCTCTACTCTTAATCTCTCTACTCTTAATTTTTCAGCCTCTAATCTAGCTACTCTTAATTGTTCTGCTTTTAGTTGATTTGCTTCTACTATACGTAAAGCATGTTCATCATACATTTCAACGCAATTATTTAGTAAATTTCCCATATTTAATAATACATTACTTTTATTCAAATGTATTAATTTTATATTATCAAAAAAAAATATGCTATTTGCTATTGTGAGTAGTCATAAATATAAATTAATTTCTACGGATAAGTCAATGATTTGACAAAGTTAAAACTCTACACAAATGATTTAATAAAGATATTTTGATACACATATGCCACAATATGCCTCTTCTAAACATCCACCATCATCTAGTATAAAATGTTTAGCTTGGCTTATACAATCCCAACAGGATATATCGGTTGAATACTCAACTACCCAGACATCATTTTTTTTTATCCAACCGTATTCAAAATCATTACCAAGGCGATATTTATCAAATTCCTCAATATGTTGATTTAATTTATCTTCTGTTAATTGCTTCTTAAATTCCATTGTTTTATTATAGTATTAGTTATTCAAATATATTGGATATGGTCATCAATATTCAAATGTTGTTTACATCTTACAACTAATAAAATTATGCAATAATATTTTCATTTTTTAGTCTATCTCTATTTGCATCTAATATAATACTAAAATTAGGTTCAGCATTTGCAATAATTTTATTATCTGACATTAATGATAGCATACCAACTGAATCATTTATACTATTTTTATAACCAATTGGAGTACCTTCTGGATAATTAATTTTACCTTTTATCTGTTGACACTTTTCAATAAATAAATTATATTCTTTCCTTAATACGCTCATTACAGATTTTGAAAGCCATTTTTTATCCCCTTGATATACTTTAGCAAATTTAATAGCATCTTCATTTTTTTTAATTTCTGTTTCATCTAAATACACATTTATATTATTAATATCATCTTCAAATGAATTTTCTAATGTTTCAAGAAATAATGATACAATTAAATTTTTAACATATTCATTTTTTAAATTTACTTTTTCCATATATTCTAATCTAGTATATGCAGATGCCGCAGATGATTCATCTAAAAATGTATCTACTATATACTTTTCTAATAATTTAGATTCTTTAAATGGTGTAATGTTAATATTTATATTATTATTTTGAGTTTCTATATTTGTTGTATTTGTAATATTATTACTATTTATATTATTACAATTTTTAGTTGTTTTATTACCATTTCTTAATTCATTCACAACTTGAGTTAATAGATCAATTTGCTGCTGCATTGTTTCCATCATTTGACCTTCCGTCTTTTTATTCTTAATAATTGGACATCTATCAAGTATATGCTTTTTAAGTCCTTGATTAGATTTAAACCCACGATTGCAGTCTTTACATTTAAATAAACTTTTATCATCAGATTCTTTAATTAAGCATGGTACTTTTCTATTCATATGCTTTTTTAAAGAATCTTTAGAACTAAATATATGACCACAATTAATACAATTATATGGCATTTATACAATATTTACGAAATTTGTATAAATTTAATACAATAAATACGAAATTTGTATATTAAATTTATATAATAATGTTTTATATATTTAATATATCTATATATTTAAATAAAATGCTATCCAAATATATTACACAATAAATAAATATAATTATAATTTTTATTTTTAAAAATCTCAAAAATTTTATAAAAAAAATATATACTACTAATTAAATACATATATTATATACAATATAAAACTAAATATTGCAACAAAATGTCAAATTATATATGCACTTTATGTAATAGTACATTTACTACAAAATATGGATTAAATAAACATATTAATAAAAAAATAAAATGCTTTACTGAAAAAACTGACAATATTAGTAAATTTCAATGCGATTCATGTAATAAATGTTTTACTACAAATCAAACATTAATAAAACATATAGCAATTAGCTGTCCAATTATTAAAAATAAAGAAAAGAAAAAAATTAATACTGATAATATGCAAGGCCAAATAGATGAATTAAAAGAAATGGTTAATATATTAAAAAATACAGTAGATGAATTAAAAACAATGGTTATAGATACTATATCTAAAAAAACTGAAACTATTTATGTCCCAAAACTTATAGGAGATAAAGATATTATTACTGGAATTATATATTTAATTCAACCTGAAGAATTACTTAAAACAAATAGATATAAAATAGGATGTTCTACAAAAAATGATCTATCCCGAGTCTGTTCATATAAAAAAAATTCAAGATATTTATATATTGCAGAATGTATAAATCCATATACATTAGAAGCAAATATAAAAAGTATATTTAATAATAAGTATATACTTATTGCAGGTAGAGAATGCCACTGCGTAGTCATCGCAGATGGGACTGTGCCACAGTCCCTAAAACCGACCCCTATGGAATGGGACTTTGAAGGTGATGAAAAAGATATAATTAATGATTTTGTAAAAATTGTTAATGATTACAATAATGAGGTAGGAATATAGTTAATTATAATAAAATTATATCATTAGGGCTTTTATAAATTTAAAAGGATATTCAAAAAAAAATAAGCCTCAATTGTTAGAATTATCACATAATAAATAACTTATGGGCTATTATTTTGCCAATTTATTGTATTATCTTCTATAAATGGCAATGGTTCTGCAGTTTTTTTTTGTTTTTGTTCTATTATTTGATCTTCTAAATTAATATCTATTTCTGAAAGTATAACAGGTAATAATTTTAATACTCTAAGTTCTCTTTTTAATATTTTTTTTAATTCTTTATTTAATTTATTAATAAAATTATTTTTATCAACAATACTAATTATATTTTTCATTTTTTCTTCTTTATCATCCTCATCTTCATCATCATATGAAAATAAATCAAAGAATCCATTTATATATTCAATATATTTACTATTATTTTTAATATTATTCTTATATTTTATAATTTGTTCTAATATGATTTCTATACAATTTAATTTATTAAAATTATAATAATATATAAAAAAGTCATATAGTTGATTATGATATTGCAAATATTTATTAAATAATATATCATTTATGAATTCATTCATAAAATTAATATGAATATCAGTAAATTCATAAAATATTGGACTTTCCGAGCTTAAAGATATTATACATGTTATTATTTTTTTATCAATATATCTTTTATTTTTACCATCTACTAAATTTATTAAAAAATATTGTAAAAAACACCTAATAATAATATCTTTCATATTAATTGCAGTAAATTGAGGAATATGTGTAATATCAATTATATATTTATCTGAATATGCAATTATATTATTATTATTAGAAATTGATAAATTATCAAATTTTAAAGATATTGAATGATCTATATTATATATAAATATTTCATCAGGATATTCAGATTCTAATTTTTCAAAATAATTATTCATTATAGTGTGAATTTTTTTAGTTGTTTTATAAAATTTTTCATCATTAATATTTAGATCATTTTCTGTTCCTAATTCTTGTTTTATACAATCAAAAATATTCATTATTTTATAAACATCCATAATAGATACATATTCAACCATTTTAATATTTTGATTATTTTTACCATCTACAATACATAATAAATAATTTAATATTACACATTCTAAAATATCTAAATCTGGTAAATTTTGCTCTTTTAAAGATGCTTTTATTTTTTTTCGAATTATTTTTATCTTATCTTTTAAGTCATTTAAATATATATTATATTTACTATTTATTCTATCCATTATATCAAAATGTAATATAGGTAATATTTTATCGTCTACTGTTTTTTTATCATTATTATTTGATGATATATTTCTATTGATTTTTTGATAATACTCTTTATATCCAAATGTTTGTATAGTATAGGTCGATATATGGTAATATACAGTCCTCATTTGATCAAAATTTTGATTATTAATTGATTTTTTATGATTATATTTATATAAATTGTAATGAATATAATATTTTAATACCGTTTTTCTTATTAAATGATGGCCCCAATCTATTAATTTTTTATCATCTTCAATATTAATATAGTCTTCAAAATTTTGAAATTGAATAATATCATTATCCCTAATGCTGTTAAATAATTGTTCATTTTCCATAATTATTTCTGTTATCTTAATAATATTATTTTTCTTTGATAAAAAATCTAATTTTGGTTCTATTGATGAACTTGTTTTATAATCAATATATTTTTCAAATCGTTTATTTATGTTATCACCATTTTTATATATTCCAACATATAATGATTTTTTTTGTCTTGTTAATGCAACATGTAATAAAGACTCATATTTTAAATTATTTTCAGAATTATTCCATTTTTTTGAAATTGATGATTCTGTCAATCCTAATAAAAATACAACTTCACATCCATTTCCTTTAGATGCATGTATAGAAACAATTCTTGTTGCATTTTCTGATTCTTTTAAATTAATTGGTTGCCCATTGACTGATTTATGTAAATGGGAATATTGATAATATTCATCATCTAATTTATCTCTCCAATATTCAGCATTTGGATTTTCTAATATCATATTTTTATAATTTTCATCTTTATTAAATTTATGAATCCAAAATAATTGCAATTTTGCTAATAATTTATCAAGAAATCCCATATTTACTATTGGAAATATAAACATAAAATTATTTGGTAAATAATTATAAATTTTTTATAATAAATTATAAAATTATCTATAAACAGATTTTTATTACAAAGCTGGTCATCTAAATTTAATTTATCATATGAAGATAATATTTCACCTACTCCTCCCAAATGTATGCTTGGAT
>Ga0214919_10000787_pt1 | contig 54299 bp, 49 predicted proteins | sample LL1503_MetaG_FD_177994 | JGI IMG/M metagenome (GOLD analysis project Ga0214919, IMG submission 177994) | Freshwater microbial communities from Lake Lanier, Atlanta, Georgia, United States - LL-1503 | ecosystem: Environmental > Aquatic > Freshwater > Lake | place: USA: Georgia | collected... | reverse complement strand
TTTAATAACCCCCAGCCAATCATCCGATCTCCGGTTTCCCTTTATTCGAAGGGCTACCTACTAACGCGCGTTCCCGTTAAACGTCAGGCGCTGGCCTTTTGGGGCGTCGGCGCGGACCTTGCCGTTTTCGTAGACGCAGACTCCATTAACAAACGTGCGCTCGATGCTGCTGCCGAAGGTATGGCCTTCGAGCGGCGACCAGCCGCACTGGTAGAGGACGTTACCGGCCTTGACGGCGTAAGGCTTGTTCGGATCCACGACCACGAGGTCGGCCCAATAGCCTTCGCGGATGAAGCCGCGTTGTTCGACGCCAAATAGAATTGCAGGGGCGTGGCAGGCGCGTTCGACGGCGGTCTCGAGCGTAAAGGCGCCTTGCTTGACGAGGTCGAGGAGCACTTGGAGGGAATGCTGCACGAGCGGCAGGCCCGACGGGGCCCTGAAGTAGGTCTGGGATTTCTCCTCCCACGTGTGTGGGGCGTGGTCGGTCGCGATGACGTCGATGACGCCGGACGCCACGGCCGCGCGCACGGCGGCCCGGTCGGCGGAGGTCTTGATCGCCGGGTTGCATTTGATCTGGTGGCCGAGGCGGGCGTAATCTTCTTCGGCGAACCAGAGATGGTGCACGCAGGCTTCGGCGGTCAGTCTTTTCCCTTTCAAGGGCGCGGCGTTGAAGAGGCTGAGTTCCTTCGCGGTGGTGATATGTAAGATATGAAGCCGGGCGTCGTGGCGCTTGGCGAGTTCGGCGGCCATCGACGAAGAAGCGTAGCAGGCTTCGACGTCGCGGATGTGCGGGTGTTCGCCGGCCGGGACGTCTTCGCCCCACTTGGCTTTGGCGGCGGCCTCGGCGGCCTTGATGCGCGGCGTGTCCTCGCAATGCGTCGCGATCAGGGTGGGGGAGTGACGGAAGATGCCTTCCAGAGTGGCGGCGGCGTCGACCAGCATGTCACCCGTCGAAGAACCCATGAAGACCTTAACGCCGCAGACTTTTCGGGCATCGACGCGTTTGACGATATCCAGATTGGTGTTGGTCGCACCGAAGAAGAAGGAGTAGTTGGCGACCGAGGTGGCCGCACCGATGGCATACTTCTTTTCGAGCTCTTCGAGCGTCGTCGCGGGTGGGTTCGTATTAGGCATCTCCATGAACGACGTCACGCCGCCGGCCACGGCCGCGCGGGCCTCGCTGGCGATGCAGGCCTTGTGGGTCAGGCCAGGCTCGCGGAAGTGTACCTGGTCGTCGATCAGTCCAGGTAGCAGGAGTTTGCCGGTCAGGTCGTATTCTTGGTCGGCCTGGGTGCTGGCCGGCAGCGTGCCGATGCGCTCGATGCGACCATCGCGGATGAGGACATCCGCTCGCTGGCGTCTGCCTTCGTTGATCAGTTCAGTATTGCGAAGGACGACGGTGCCCATGGTGGAGCCATCTCAAGCGAAATGCTCCCTTACCGCAAATGGGAAAGCAGGCGGCTTAGGCCGTGACCTTCACCATGTCCGACAAGTCCGACTTCTTGACGCCTTCGGGATTGATGTTCACGGCGGAAACACGGAATTGGGCGCCCTTGCGGTGGCTGAACTTGAGGATGAAGTTCGTGACGCTGAGTTTCTCCTCCGGATAGAGCTCGGTCTTGCGTGCGACCATGGTCGTGACGAGTTCTTCGACTTGCTCGGCGGTGGCCCCAGGGAGTGCGGCCAGCGTCTTCTTGGCTTCGGCAATCTTGGGGTCGCCTTCGATGGCTGCGTTCCAGATTAGGATGGCCACGTTCATCGCGCCTTTGGCGGCGGTATGATTGTTGCCGGCCTGTTCGAGGATGGGCTGAGAATAATTGATCAGCTTATCGGCGAAGCTGGGCTCCCGAGGTGTCGTGTCGGTCGGGGCCTGTGCGGGTGCGGACCAATCACGGACGACGGGACGGGCTTTATTGTTACCAAAGGCGCCTTTGGTTTGGCGGCGGGAGCGTGAGTTGGGCATGTGACCGGGAAGGGGGACATCCAAGGGAAACCCGCCCCGCCCGTTCGGCAAGCCCTTTCCTTGGAGCGTCCCTTGACACCCCGCCCATGTCACGCCAGCCTGCCCCAGTCCCCATAACCGCCGTGTCCGATTATAGCGAAGTCATCCGCGCCCACCGCCGCGACCATCTCGCCCGGCCTCATTCGCTCCCCCGTGGCGTCCACCGTCACTTTGAGAGCACGCTCTTGCCGCTGCCTTTGGAAAAGGTCTTTGAGTTCTTCTCCAAGGCCGAGAACCTCGAGGCGATCACGCCGCCGGAATTAAAATTTAAAATCCTGACTCCGCGGCCGATCGTCCTGACGACGGGTGCATTGATCGACTATCGCCTGACGCTCAGCGGCGTGCCCTTCGGTTGGCGCACGCGCATCACGCATTGGGATCCGCCGTACGCATTCGTCGACGAACAATTGAAAGGGCCTTACGCGGTCTGGCATCACACGCACACCTTCGCCGACGAAGGGGGCAAGACGCGCATGGATGACGAAGTGCTCTATAAACTTCCGCTTTGGCCGCTCGGTGAAGTCGCTTACCCTTTTGTCAAAGGCAAGGTTGAGCGTATCTTCCGCTATCGCCGGGTGAAGGTTCGTGAAATGCTCGGCGTCTGAGGCTGAAGCCTACTTAATCGGCGGTGGCGGCGGGCATACGACCGTATCGGAAAAATCTGCAGGCCGAGGGTGTTTGCCGGCCCAGGCAATTCCCCTTAATAGTAAGGTTCGGACGTCGTTGCGTTGGAAATTAACGTAGGTATGGCCGGGAATGAAAACGAAGGCCCGGTAGGCACCCTGTTCATAAGTCCAGGCCTGCGCCTGCGCTTCGAAACCGTCGCCAATCTTTTTCGGCGTCGGCGAGGTTGCGAGGACGTGGATGTCATTGCGCAAATCCATTTCGTAATAGATCTCATCCTGCATCTTGAAGTCGGCGATGCGCGCAGTGATGACGTGCGTCTTATCGACGAAGTCCAATTGCATGGGGCCTTCGCGGTAGCGGGTGACTTTCTGGCGCCAAGAGCCACCGATGAGTTCCTTGTAGAAATCAGTCCCCTCCGGAGTGCTGGCGACGCTACCCGCATGGATGACGACGAGCCCGCCGCCGTTTTTGGTGAATGCGGCGATCCGCTCGCGTTCTTCGGGTTTGAAGTCGCCCCCACCCTGGCGGTGGATGATGACGACGTCGGTTTGAGCCAACTGTTCGGCTGTCGGGAAGGTTTCACTGCCCGTCGCGCTCGCACCGTGGTCAATCAGGAGTGGTACCCAATCGCGGAGAAAGGCGGGGTGATCGTGATCGCCGGGTTTATGCGTCTTGGGGCCGGAGCGAATAAAGACGCGCAGTTGCTTAGGTGGAACGCCCTTGATTTCGGCTGGAGCTGGGGCGTCGGCCGCAAAGACGGCCGCGACGGCGAACAAGGGTAAGAGACTACGCATGGCGGTAGTTTGGATGCAAAGGTGCAAAAGTGCAAAGGTGTAGAAAGGGGTAGGGGAAGAAAAGTCCGCATCATATTCAGGTGGCGGGTGGCGGCCCCAGGTGGCGGGTTGCAGGTGCTCATCCCGGGACCTGCACCCGAACCTGAACAGCCGAACCCGATACCCGAAGGCCGAGACCTGAGACCTGAAAATGAATCACCCCAGCCAATCATCCGGTCTCCGGTTTCCCTTTGAGTGATATGCCCCCGCCACCTGCCACCCGAAACGAACTCTCTCTGCTGTCTTACAGAATGCCCGGCAATTCTTCCAACGCCATGATAAAGGCATCCGCGCCCGCCTTGACCTTGGGGCGGACGACATACCTTCCGAAGCCGATGACTTTATCGACGTCACCTTTGACTTCGAGGTCGCTGGCGCCGTCGCCGACCATGACAACGGTCTGGGCTTTGAAATCAGCGCGTAGGCGCCGGGCGATCATGTTCTTGCCTTTTGATTTGGAAGTCGGGCAGGTTTCGTCAAATCCGGCATACGTCCCGTCTTCATTAAATTTTAGGACCACGGCCTCCACGCGGGCGACCCCGAGGAATTTGGCCAAGGGCATGATGGCTTGGGTGAAGCCCCCGCTGACGATGGCAATCTTCCATCCTGCTGCGCGCAGTTTGTCGAGTGTTTCGACGGCGGTAGGTTCGACCGTCGCGATATACTTGGTGCCGATGGCTTGGAGTTCAGCGAGCGTCGGTTTGATCATGTTCAGACGCTGGGCGAAGATTTCCTCCATGGGTGTGCCGCCATTCATGGCCGCGTTGGTCATGTCCTCTACGGCCTTAAAGACGGCGGGTCCTCGTAAACGCCCGAGCTCATCAACTCCCTCGATGGCGGAGAGGGTCGAATCGCAGTCGAGAAGAAGGAGTTTTGTGGGCACGTGTGACTTGATGCCTGCCGGCTGAGCAGGTCAATCATAGGGAGTTTATTTTTGAAGTAATTTCCTAAAAATCATACTTAAATGACGGTAAAAGACATCCGCGACACCCGTGGTGAATTGGGCTTGCTACAAGAAGTTATTCTTTAATAACTATTTCAGTAACGACAACAAGTGGTCAACTGCAACCCTCGGCTGTTTTTCATGCATCGGCGATACATTCGACTTGGTGCGCACGCACGGCGATCTTCCTTTCCTTGGCCATACTTCTGGTCGTCTACCGCATCGGTGCAGGCTATTTTGAACATCCCGCGGTGTGGGACGCCCGCCACGTCGTCGGGGCTGTCGTTAAGATTGTTCCCTTGATTATCTTTCAGATTTATTTGTTGGTTTTCGCTTTACGTCGCTTTGCCTTCGCGCGTCAGGATTTTATCAAAACCAATAACTTGGTCGCCCTCGAGGCTTTGCTTGCCGGGGTGACAAATGAAGCGGTACGCGAAGAGTTGCAGCTCAGGGGGATTGATGCCATCGAGACGCGCGCCCCCACCTCTCATTGATTGCCCATCTTCGGGCTGAGGGAGTTTAGGCCAGGACGGATGGAGGCTTGCGGTCTGACGGGCTGCTTGGATGATATGAAGCCATGGCCTGTACCCCTCCCACCTCTGCTTCCGATGTTTTCTGCTGCTCGGCCAAGCGTAACCGCTGGGCGGCCCGCGCTGCCCTGATCGCCGCGGTGCTCGTGACCATTATTCTGATGAATGTCAGCAAGGGTTTCATCCACGACTCCACAACCAGCCTGGCTGGCTCCGCCGCCGAACGGATCGTCGGGCACCTGACGGCTTTCGTCGCATTGCTCTCCCTGCAGCTCGCCCTCATCTGCCTGGCTCGTCGTCGCTTCTCGGCTTCGCACCACGCCTCGGTGAAATCGGGCAATCTGAAGGCCCTCGAGCTACTCGCTGCTTCCGCGACCGATGAAGCAACGAAGAAAGACCTCCTCGCCCGCGCCGCCGATATTATCGCTGGCAAGCCAGGCTGCTGCAAATAAGCGGCGCGTTGCTTCGCGGGTAGGGACAGCACCTCGTGCTGTCCTTTTTTGTGCCCGTGTTCGCCGCACGGTGAACGCCAGGGTAGGGGCGGGACTACGTCACGCCCACGGGCACGGCGTAGCCGAGCCCCTACCTTCGGCCACCATTCGGCGGCCTACATTCCCTGCCCGCCACCCGAAATGTGATTAGCTCCCCCGCATCCACCCGATCAGTTTACTGAACCAGCGGGTGGGCTTGGCGGCGGCGCCACGGCGTTCGCGGAGAAGGACAAGGATTTCTTGGCGGCCGAACATTGTCGCATAATCGACCGGGGTCTGGCCGCCTTGATCAGCGAGCGGGTCCGCACCGGCGTCGAGCAGCAGGGTGGCGATCTCCGCGTAACCCTTGAAGGCCACGCCACCGAGGGGCGTCTGACCTTTCTCGTTCCGGAGATCGACCGTCGCGCCCGACTTCAGTAGCAACTTTACAGCCTCGGTTTTGCCGTGGTAGGAGGCCAGCATCAGGAGCGTGTTCCCCTTGGCATCCTGCGCATCCACGGATTGACCGGCTTTCAGCATAGCCGCCAACTCGGGCGTCTTGCCATTGCGTGCGAGCGCCGCCGCGGCTTCGGGGAGAGGGAGCGAGGTCATCGGGAGGTTACTTCCCGGAAGCGCTTTTCGTAGTCGGGGTGGTTGGTGCCCATCCAGCGGTCCCAGTAGTTGAAGTAGAGGCCGAAGTTCCCTTTGAAGCTGTCGTGGTGCTGGATGTGGTTCGTGGGGGTGTTCAGGAACTTGCCGAGCCAGGAATCCATGAGCCACTTGGGGTGGAACTCGTAGCCAGTGTGGCCCGTGATGTTGAACGTGATCTGCCAGAGCATGAAGATCGCGAACGCACCGGGGTGAATCGGCAGGGTCAGCGCGACGAGCGGGAAGATGCCCGCCTGGATGACGGCCTCGCCGGGGCTGAAGCAATACGCGGCCCAGGGGCTAGGGTTATGGCTCTCGTGGTGCACGCCATGGAAGAAGCGGAAGAGCCTGGGGTGGTGGATCAGGCGGTGCGTCCAGTAGAAGTACGCGTCGTGCACGAAGATGACCACGACGATGCTGCCCCAGAACCAGCCCCAGCCGAAGTCGTCGACCTTGGTGTAGATCTGCGTCCAGCCGAGTTTCTTGAGCGCGAGGGTGCCGCCGCCGACAAGTCCGTAGATGACGACCGTCAGGGCCGACCACATGGCCTCGCGTCGCATATCCGCGCTGCTGGGCATCTCCTGGATGATCTTACGGTTGTGCCACCAGCCGCGTAAGAGTACGTAGCCGAGCAGCCACGCTACGCCCGCAAAGAGGGCGTATTGCGTTAGGTGGTTGAGCGAGATGAAGAGAGCGGTCTTCTCGAAGCCTGGGAACTCTTTCGGTAAAGTAAGGGCGATCATGGGATTAGGTGCCCAATAGCTTACGCAGGCCGGCTTCGTCGAGGATGGTCACGCCGAGTTCCTGGGCCTTGGTGAGCTTCGAGCCCGCCTCTTCACCTGCAACGACGTAGTGGGTGTTCTTGCTGACGCTTCCTGACACTTTGCCACCAGCTTTCTCGATGAGGTCTCGAGCTTCGTCACGTCCCAGCGTGGGCAGGGTGCCGGTGAGCACGAAAGTTTTTCCAGCAACACCTTCCACGGTCGTCGCGCTGGCGACTTCGATCAGATTCAATCCTGCGTTACGCATGGCCTGCACCCATTCGCGATGATGCGGATCACTAAAAAAAGATAAGACAGACTCGGAGACTTCGATGCCGACCCCGCTGATGACGGAGGTATAAGTCTCATGGCCTTTCTTTCCGACTTTGGAAATGAGTAGGTCACCAAGCTTAGCGCTTTCCAAAGCGTTCATGGATTTGAAATGGCGGGCGAGGTCCTTGGCGGTCTGCATGCCGACGTTTGGGATCCCGAGGGCGTGAATCGCGCGCCAGAGCTCGCGCTGCTTCGCTTGGGCGACGCCTGATAGCATGTTATCGACGGATTTGTCTTTGAAGCCATCAAGCATGCGCCACTGCTCGGCCGTAATGGACAAGGTCTGGACGGGGGCATCGACCAACTCGAGATCGATGAGTTGTTCTGCTACGGCCACGCCCAAGCCATCGATATCCAAGCACTGTTTGCAGGCGAAATGAATCAGCCGGCGGATCTTCATCTCGCGCGAAGGCACACGTAGCTTGTAAGCGGCTTCTTCGCCATCGCGCGTGGCGTCGAGGCCGAGTTCTTTGAGCCGGGCTTCGAAATTAAAAGGCTTAGAGTCAGCCGGACGCTTCGCGTGAACGACGCCGAGAACTTGCGGGATGATCTCGCCGGCTTTCTGGATGAGCACCGTGTCGCCTTCGCGGATGTCCTTGCGGGCGATCTCGTCAGCGTTGTGCAACGTCGCGCGGGCGACCGTCGAGCCGGCGAGCAAGACGGGGTCAAGTTCGGCGACGGGCGTGATGGCGCCGGTGCGGCCGACTTGCATGCTGATGGCACGCAGAATGGTTTCCGCTTGGTCGGGCGGAAATTTGAATGCCACCGCCCAGTGCGGGAACTTGCTCGTGGTGCCGGCTTTCTGTTGTTCGGCGAGGCTATTCAGTTTTACCACCGCTCCATCCGTGGGGAAGGGAAGGTTGCGACGGATCTGGTCGAGTTGTTGGATGGCGGCCCACGCGGCCTTGATGCCCTGTTGCAGTCCGATGTCGTCGCGGATCGGAAAGCCCCAATCTTTCAGGCGTTGCTTGAAGTCCGAAAGTTTGGCGAACATGGCGGGTTCGCAGGCTCCTAAGCCGTAACAGACGATGCTCAGGTTGCGGCTTTGGGCCACGGCGGCATCAAGCAGTTTGACCGTACCAGCGGCGAGGTTCCGTGGGTTGGCGTAAAGGGCTTCGCCTTCGGCTTCGCGTTCGCGGTTCAGGCGCTGGAACTCCTCCAGCTCCATATAGATTTCGCCGCGGACTTCGAGCAGGTCGGGAGCGTCGGCCAACTTGCGGGGGATCGATTTGATCAGAGCGACGTTATGGGTGACATCGTCGCCCCGCGTACCATTGCCGCGGGTGACCGCCCGCACGAACTTGCCGTTTTCGTAAGTGAGCGAGACGGCGACGCCGTCAATCTTGGGTTCGACGACGAATTGCAAGGCGCTCGCGCCGACGGCCTTGGCCAGGCGTTCTCCGAATGCCATGAAATCGGCTTCGTCGTAAGTATTGTCCAGCGATAGCATCGGCGACTTATGGTCGCGTTGTTGGAAGCCTTCTGCCTTGTCGTCGCCGATGCCGAGATCGGGCCCGGCAAACATCGGGAATTCCCGCTCCAGGTCGGCAAGCTTGTCGACGAGCTTATCGAATTCGAAATCGGAAATCTCCGGTGCGTGCTTTTTTCGATACAGCTCTTCGTAGCGCTGAATTTCAGCGCGAAGGCGGAGGATGTGATCGCGAGGCGTTTCCGACATGGACGTCCGCGGAGGATAAAGGGGGCAGGGTGGGGAGGGAAAGGTTTAGATACTGAGGGGTAGGGGCTGGGGAGGGGGTAGGGGATAGACCACGTGCTGTCCTAGGTGCAAAAGTGCAAATCGGCCTGCGGCCTGTGCAAAGGTGCAGCGAGCGGGGGCACGTGGGCACGGTGACAAGTGGGCAAGGGGGATATCTCAATTTCAGGTGGCGGGTGGCGGCCTCGGGTGGCCGGTGGCGGGAGATGCATTTTCAGGTCTCAGGTCTCTGCCGTCGGGTATCAGGTTTGGGTGTTCGGGTTCAGGTGCAGGTCCCGGGATGAGTACCTGCAACCCGCCACCTGGGGCTGCCACCCGCCACCCGAGAATGGGAGGGGGCCTACCCCTTTCTCCACCTTTGCACTTTTGCACCTTTGCACCCAACCTCTCCCCTATGGCCTTACCCCCGCTGCCTGCGAACCTGCGTGCTCGTCGTGATTTCCTCCGTCAGGTCGCTTTGGGTGCCGCGCTGTTCGCCGTGCCGGGTGCTTTTGCCGAAGCCCTCACGCGGACGCCGAAACAGACCGAGGGTCCGTTCTACCCGGATCATCTGCCGCTCGATACCGACAACGACCTAATTATCGTAAACAACAGCGTCACGCCTGCGGTCGGCGAAATCGCTTGGCTGTCCGGTCGCATCCTTGACGAGCATGGCGACCCCGTGCGCAATGCGTTGGTTGAGATTTGGCAGGCCGATAATAACGGCGCCTATATTCATTCCAAGACGAGTAATGCAGCCAAGCGCGATGGTAACTTCCAGGGCTTCGGCCGATTCCTCACGGGCTCTTCAGGTGAATATCTTTTTCGCACCATCAAGCCGGTGCCTTACAAACCACGCACGCCGCACATCCATCTTGCCGTCAAGATCAAGGGCAAGAAGGAGCTCATCACCCAGTGCTACATCAAGGGCCATGAGCAGAACGCCAACGATATGGTCTACAAACTTATCAAGGATGTCGCACAGCGCGATAGCGTGTCGTTATCGTTCGATCCGCTCAAAGGTTCCAAGGCCGGCGAACTTGCCGCGCGCTGGGATGTCGTGCTCGGCTTTACACCGGAAGGGTAAACAACGTTTCTGGTGGCGGGTGGCGGCCTCGGGTGGCAGGTGGCGGGAGATACATTTTCAGGTCTCAGGTCTCGGCCATCGGGTATCAGGTTCGGGTGTTCGGGTTCAGGTGCAGGTCCCAGGATGAGCACCCGCCACCTGGGGCTGCCACCTGCCACCCGAGAATGGGTGGGGTCTCGTCCTTTCACCACTTTTGCACTTTTGCACCTTCACACTTTTGCACACTGTCTCCCCATGTCCTCCGCTACCCCGCGCCGTGAATTCCTCAAACACTCCGCCTGGCTGTCGCTCGCTGCGCTCGGTCTATCCGCCCGCGCCGCTGAGACCGCGTCGGTCGGAAAAATCTCGCGCCTGCGCACCTCGCTCAACGCCTACTCGTTCTACGTCGAGCTGAACCTTGGCCTCAAGGAGCCAAATAATCCTAAGGGCATGAGTATGCATCAGCTGCTAAACTTCGCCGCCGAGGCGGGCTTCGACGCCATCGACCTCACGGGCTATTTCTTCGCCAGCTACCCCAAGGCTCCGACGGATGCCGAGATTTTCGCCGTCAAGCACGAGGCTTTCCGGCTCGGACTCGAGATCAGCGGCAGTGGTGTGAAGAACGACTTTACCACCGCCGATAAGGCTATCCGCGCCGAAGGCGTCCAACGCGTGAAGGATTGGGTGGAGGTCTGCGTCAAGCTCGGTGCTCCCGTGCTTCGCGTCTTTGCTGACACTAATATTCCTGGTAAGAAATGGAACGATGTCGCCGGCGGCGCCACCCGCGAACAGGTCGAAGGTTGGATGGCCGATGATTACCGCGAGTGCGCCGAGTTTGCCGCCAAGCACGGCATCTTCATCGGCGTGCAGAATCACGGTGATTTCCTCACCAGCGGTGCCGAGCACGTCAGCCTGCTCAAGCGCGTGAATCATCCGAACTGCCGCGCCATTGTGGACACCGGCAAATACCTCTCCGCGGATCCGTATATCGATATCGCGCTCACCGCGCCATTGGCCGTCAACTGGCAGGTCAAGGAGACCCCATTCGGCAAGCCGAACAAGCCGCTCACCGACATGCGCAAGATCGTGAAGATCGCCCGTGACGCCGGATACTGCGGTTATCTGCCGATTGAATCGCTGCCCATGGGTCGGAAGAATTACGATACTCCCGGCGAACTGAAGCGCATGTTGAAAGAGTTGAAGGCCGCGATTGCGGAGTGAGGGGTTGCTGAGCCCATCCGCTCAAAGGGAAACCGGAGACCGGATGATTGGCTGGGATCATCATTCTCAGGTGACGGGTGACGGCCACGGGCTCCGGGAGTTCAGGCGCCAGCCGCTCGGTGATCAGCCGCGGTGACCAGGAGCCGATGGCCGATGACTCAAAAGCCGACTCCTGAATCGCCGATGCCCCGGTGGCTGTCACCCGTCACCTGAAGTAATGAGGCGCTGTCGCATCCTTTCCGGTTTCCCTTTGAGTGGGTGTCCTTGCTTCGCAGCCGTTCACCATGCCAGCAGATCCCCACGCACGCTTCGCGTGCGCCCACAAAAAAACCCCCGAGGACGGGGGCTTGATGTAGTCGCAAGAGGCGAACCTTACTTCGCGTGGGCTTTGACGAAATCGATATCGGCTTTGACCTGCGGAACGCTGTTATCCCAGTCGGCTTCGTGCTCGATGGAGATATGTCCATCAAACTTCTGGCGGATGAGTTCCTTGAGGCAGCCATCGACGTCGACCACGCCCTTGCCAGCGACGACGACGGTACCTTTATGACCAAATTCAGATTTATCTTTAAGGTGCACGCTGATGATCCGGCCATCGAGAATCTTGAGGCAATCGACGGACTTGAGGTCGGAGGTGGCCCAGTGTCCGATGTCGGCGCAAGCGCCCACGCGATGGTCGCGGCTTTCGACGACACCGAGGACGTAGAGGGGATCCCAAACCTTATACTTGGTGTCGACTTGTCCGTTCTTCATCACGCGTTTTCCGTGCTCGTGGAAGGCGACTTTGATGTCGAATTCGATGGCGGCGGCTTCCCAGGCGGCGATCTGTTCGGTGGATTCGGTGCAGACGGAGTAAAGGCCGAGCTTCTTGGCGAACTTCATGATGGCGTAGACTTCTTCCTTATCCTTGGCCGCGACGACGCCGTAGTTGACGGCGCGCACGCCCTGACGATCAAGTTCGGCCTTCATCTCCGCGAAGGTGGCATCAGACATCGAGTGATGGGTTTTTTCCGTTGAGCCAGACTTGACGGCCTGTCCCGGGAAGAGCTCGATGACATTGCCGCCGGCTTCCTTAGTCTTCGCGATTGCTTCAAAGAAAGAGAATTGCTTGAAGGTGTAAGCTTGGGAGCCGACGAACCAACCGTTCTGTCGGTAGGAATCTGGAATCGGGTCGGCGCTGACGCAGGCAGCGGCGGCGAGGGCGAGGAGGGTGAGGAGACGCATGGGTGTGGGGTGTTATGACACAGAAAGACCCGTAGTGTTCCTCAGGTCAAGAACCCCTCACCAATCCGCTGGCTTGGCCGCTGGGCCGACATTGTTTTAGGCCCATGGAATTCGCAGCGCTTTGGAGTCGGCTCCGCGGGTGGTGGCATCGGCCTGATTTGGGCGCCCGCGGGGAGCGCGTGGCCGAGCGATTTTACCAAAAGAAAGGCTGTTATAGCCTCGCGCGTAACTGGCGATACGGTCGCGACGAACTCGATCTTGTCGTCCTCGATGGCGATGTACTGGTTTTCGTGGAAGTGAAGACCCGGACGGCGGAAGTCGGAGGGGCCGGCTTTTGGGCGGTGGATAAGCAAAAAAAGACCGCTTTACGACGGGCGGCGAAGGGCTGGCTACACGAAATCGGCGGTGCGCCGCACACACGCTTTGATGTGGTCGAAGTTCTGGTTTGCAACAAGGGCACCGTCCGCATCCTTCAACACCGTGGCGAAGTCCTCTTTGGGCGTCGTCGCCCTTGAATCCGATGTCTGAAACAGAACGCCATCCTTTCCTTACCGGTCTCAGCAAGCACCGTGGTGCCCAGCCGACCTGTGTCATTATCTTCGGTGCCTCGGGCGACCTAGCCGCCCGCAAACTTCTTCCGGCACTTTATAACCTAGCCGTCGACAGTCTGCTGCCTGCCGACTTCCATCTGATCGGCTTCGGACGTAAGCCCATCGCCGATGCGGATTTCCGCACCCAAGCCGCTGCCGATCTCAAGAAGTTCTCCCGCCGCGAGTTCCGTCCCGACATCTGGAAACGCATCGAAGAGAATACCACCTATCAGGCCGGGGGATACGATGAGCCGGCCGCCTACGCCGCGCTGAAGGAACAGATAGCCGCCGCCGAGAAGCGTGCCGGGCGCCCGCTGCAGCTCGTCTTCTATGTCTCGACGCCTCCGACCGTCTTCGAGCCCATCCTTGAAAACCTCGGCCAATCCGGCCTTGCTGGTCGCGGCTTGGGTACGGACTTAGAAAGCAAGGTCATCATCGAGAAGCCATTTGGAAAGGATCTCGCCTCCGCGGTACACCTCAACGCTGTCGCTGCCCGCAATTTCCGCGAGTCGCAGATTTTCCGCATCGATCACTACCTCGGTAAGGAGACCGTGCAGGACTTGCTCGTACTGCGCTTCGCCAATCCGATTCTCGAACCGCTCTGGAATCGCCGCCACGTCGACCACGTCCAGATCACCGTTGCCGAGGAGCTCGGCGTCGGCACCCGCGGCGGTTATTACGATGGCAGCGGCGCCACGCGCGACATGCTCCAGAACCACACGATGCAGCTTCTGGCCCTTGTGGCGATGGATCAGCCCCGTTCGCTCTCGGCCGAACATATCCGAGACGAGAAGGTGAAACTCCTCGAATCGATTCAACCCCTGCGGGTCGGTCCCAACGGCGACGCCGTCCGCGCCCAATACGTCGAAGGTCTTTCCGGCGGCGAAAAGGTACCGGCTTATCTCACTGAGAAGGATATCCCTAAGGATTCCTCGACCGAGACTTTCTGCGCGCTGCGTCTTTCGATCGAGAACAGCCGCTGGTCCGGCGTGCCGTTCTACATGCGTTCCGGCAAGCGTCTTGCTCGTCGTGTCTCCGAAATTGCAATCCAGTTCAAGCAGCCCGAGTCAGGCCTGTTCGCGGGCGACGCCCGTTACGACCTCGCGCCGAATCGCCTCGTCATCCAGATTCAGCCCGACGAAGGCACGACGCTCGTCCTGAATTCCAAAGTGCCCGGTCTCGAGCCGCGTACGCAGCCCGTCCGCCTGAGTTTCCGCTACGCCACAACCTACGGCTCCAATACGCCCGAGGCCTACGAGCGTCTGATTCTCGACGCTGTGGTGGGCGACCGCACGCTTTTCATTCGCGGCGACGAAACCGAGGCCTCCTGGCGCCTCTTCACGCCGCTCTTGCAGAGCTGGCAGCAGCAGGGCCGTAACGGCGTTGAAACCTATTCTTCCGGTTCCTGGGGGCCTGCCGCCGCTGACGCGCTGCTGGCCGCCCATGGTCACGCCTGGCGCAACGCCGGCCGCTGAGCATGGCCCACCCGTTGATCGACGCTTTGCCGGGCTTCCCGGTCAAAATCTCCGCCGCCCTCGCTTCGCTGGATAAGGCTTGGTCCGAGGAAGGCGAAGAAGCCGCACGCGCTTCGCAGATGAACCTCGTGCTGATGTTCGGCGCAGGCGTTTCGTCGGCCGATGCGCAGGCCCGTTTCGATGAAGCGATTCTCTTCGCGCAACGTTATCCCTGCCGGCTGGTCGTCCTCGCCGCCCGCCCACTCGCCGAAGCCGGCGCCGCGCTTGAGGCGAAGGTGAACGTGCTGTGCTTCTTTGATCCTTCGCGTCGCGGTAAGCGTTGCTGTGAGGCCCTGATGCTTGCGCATGGTGAGCCAACGAATGAGCTCGAGTCGCTCGTCTCGACTTGGCTCGAAGGTGACCTCCCCACGAATGTCTGGGCGCACGGCGTGACCGTCGCCGAAATGACGCCGTGGCTCGCGTGGACCGCGCGCTGTCGCCGCGTCGTCGCCGACCGTTCGCTTGTGGGCGATGATTTTTTCAAGCTCGCTTTCCCGAATCCTAAATCCGTCCGCGACCTCGCCGTCGCCCGTTGCTTGCCCGTGCGTCAGGCGCTCGGACAGTATCTCGCCGCGCATGCTCCCGCCGAACTCGTTCGCGGGCTTCGTACCGTCACGGTCAATTATGGCGAGGGACTTCGCGGTGAAGGCGCCGGCCTGTTGGAATGGATGCGCGGCTGCCTGACGCATTGCGCCGGCCTTTCGCGTTCGCATCTCGACGTTCAGTTCGTGTCCACCCCGCAGCCGCCGCCCGGCGACAATCTCGACGCTGAATGGGTTTTCGCCGACGGCGCCCGTTTTTCCTGGGAGCATGCCGACAAAGGCACGCGTGCGATCATCACTTTCACGCGCAGCCGTCAACCTGCTCCCGTCACGCAGCGCGTCGCCTTCATGGCCCCCGCCGAAGCGTTGTCCGAAGCGGTGTTCTTCTGAGCGGTTTCATGAGGTAGGGACAGCACGTGGTGCTGTCCCTACCTCGATTCCGTTAGTTAAGCGAATTAGCTTCGGCCGAAGCCGTTTTCCTTGAACCAGGCGACCATCAAGGCGAAAGCCTTGGCCCGGTGGCTGATGATATCCTTTTGCTTCGGACTTAATTCGCCGAAAGTTTTTTCCTCATTGGCCGGGACAAAGAGCGAGTCGTAGCCGAAACCTTCCGTGCCGACTTCGGCTTCCAAGATTTTTCCCCAACACTGACCGACGAATTTTTCATCCTCATGGTTAGGCCCGAGGAGGATGAGGTGACATTCGAAGCGGGCACCGCGTTTATGCGCCGGAGCTTTTTTCATCGCTTCGAGCAGCTTAGCCCGATTCTGGGCGTCCGTCGCGCCGTTGCCCGCATAGACGGCGGAATCGACGCCCGGTCCGCCTTGCAGCGCATCGCAACATAGGCCGCTGTCATCCGCGAGTACCCAGGTTTTGGGCGGGACGATCCGACGCAGCGCTTCGACTTTCAGACGACAATTACCCGTGAACGTTCCGGTATTCTCGTCAACGTACGGCATGCCGCCGAGATCTTTCGCCGAACGTACTTTTACTTTTAAGCCCGCTTTCGCGAAGAGACGGTTAAACTCCTCCACTTTGTGGTTATTGCCGGTCGCCAGAAAGAGTTCCATGCGGGCAATGTGAGCACGAGTGGCAAATAAAGCAAGGGGTTGGGGTGGGGTAGCACCGCATGCGGCCCTGGGTGCAAAAGTGCAAATCGGCCTGCGGCCTGTGCAAAGGTGCAAAAGTACGCGGCATGCTTTCGGTAGGGTTGAGCGGCCCGCTCAACCGCGGCTGACCAAGGGTGGTCAGCCCTACCTCGAGGCAAGGGCTTGAACTCAAAGGGAAACCGGAGACCGGATGGTTAGCTGGGGTGGATTCATTTCAGGTGACGGGTGATGGCCGTCTGGGCATCGGCGGTTCGGGAGTCAGCGCTTCGGCCATCAGCCATCGGCTTCGGGTTCCTGCGGCCGTTCCCCCTGAGGGCCGATGCCTGAACTCCCGGTTCCCGCGCCCGTCCCCAGTCACCCTTCAGCAATTTGTACCGCAGCATCCTTCCTGGTTTCCGGTCTCCCTTTGTGACGGTGCCTTTCCTACCCCTATCCCTACCCCGACCCCTACCCCTAAATGGATTGTTTCCGCCTCCATCCTCAGCCAAGGTCTCTCAAGTGTTCAGCCTAACCGCCAACCGCTAACCGCCGTCTCCCAACCGCTTCTTTCCCATGTCCCTCCGTTGCCTCATCACCGCCGGACCCACGCGCGAGTTTTTCGATCCGGTGCGCTTTGTGAGCAATCCTTCGACAGGCAAGATGGGTTTTGCTTTGGCGACAGCGGCCCGGCAAGCCGGGTGGACGGTAGATCTCGTGGCGGGCCCCGTGGCACTGCCCGAGCCGGCGGGCGTCGTGCTTTACCCGGTCGTCACCGCGGACGAAATGTTGCGCCAGGCGGACGCGCTCTTCGGCGCCTGTGATATTTTAATTATGACCGCGGCCGTCAGCGATTGGCGACCCAAGGTCCGCCACCCCGAGAAGCTGAAGAAGCAAGGGCAGGCGCTGACGGTGGAGTTCGAGCCGGTCCCGGATATCTTGGCCACTCTGGCAGGGCGTCGTCGCCCGGGGCAGTTGCTGATCGGTTTCGCCGCCGAGACTGAAGACGTCGAAGCGAATGCGCGCGCCAAGCTCGTCCAGAAGAAAATCGATTTCATCGCGGCGAATTCGGTCGCTGGACCGGACGGGGCTTTTGGCGCCGAAACCAATCGCTTGATTATCTTGGGTGCCGACGGGTTCCGTCAGGTCTTGGGGCCGGCGACCAAGACGGTCCTCGCCCAGCAATTGATTGCTCTCCTGCTTCAGCACCTCACCGTGCGCGCCCGCTGATATGTCGCACCGCCCCTTCAGTTCCTTGGCTCGCGTCTTAGGTCGGATCGACGATCTGGATGCCCAGAACCTCGCGATCTTGGCCCGCCGCCTCGAGCGCGAGCGCGCTTTGATGGAGACAGTCTTGGATACTTTGCGCGAAGGGGTACTTGTCATCGCCCATGACGGTTCAATCGAATATGCCAATACGGCCGCGGTCCAATTGTTGGGAGTGAGCGGTGAGCTGATCAACGGCGCCGAGCTTCGCCGGATTTCTCCCGATATCGCCCTCTCTCTGGAATTGCCGGAATCCGTGGGCGCCTTGACGCGTGAACTCGAGGTACGTTATCCCGAGCCACGTCTGCTTCGCTTGCATCTGACGCGGGTAGGGGATGCCCAAGGGGCCGAGCGCGCCCGCCGCGTCGCCGTGCTGAGTGATGTCACTAAGGAGCGAGTGCAAACCGAAGACCGTATCGAAAGTGAGCGCATCGATTCCATCGTCACGTTGGCGGCCGGCGTCGCCCATGAGGTCGGCAACCCGCTCAACGCCATCGGGATTCATCTCCAACTTCTACAACGCGAAGCTGCGAAGCTGGGCGATTCTCCGGCCGCAATTAAAGTCCGCAAGGCGGCAGAGGTCTGTCAGGGTGAGATCGCCCGGCTTGACGGCATCGTACGCGACTTCCTGGGCGCCGTCCGGCAAACCCCTCCCAATCTGGCCGACACTGACCTTGTAGCGTTGGTAGCCGAAGCGATGAATCTCTTGCGCGACCAGATGGAACAACTCGGCGTCCGGGTTTCGGTCGATGTGCCCGAAGAAATCCCGCTGATCTTGGGTGACCGCAATCAAATCAAACAGGCCTTGTTCAACGTGATGAAGAACGCCCTTGAGGCCATGGATCGCGGGGGCGATATCCATGTCCGCCTGACGTCAGACGACGAATGGGTCGTCCTGGCGATCGCCGATACCGGCGTCGGTATCCCCGCCGACAAACTTACCCGCGTCTTCGACGCCTACTATACCACTAAGGCCTCGGGCGGCGGTATCGGCATGCTGGTCTTATTAAGAATATTACGCGCCCATGGCGGGACGGTCGACATCCAGAGCACGCCGGACGTGGGAACCACCGTGACCTTGCGTTTCCCCCTGAAGAACCGGCGGGTGCGCACCTTGGACGCACCGCGGGCTTGAAACCTTCGCCTCGTTAGGTTGTCTACTTTTTATCCCCTTATGCTCCGCCTCAGCCTTCTGCTTCTTCTTAGCCCTGCCTTGCTCTTGGCCCAAGACAAGGAACTGCCGCTGGTCCTGCCTAAATCCGTGGCCATGGGCACGCCTCGCCCTTTTAAGATTTCCAACCTCGAGCCGGCCAGCAAGGGGCCACGGGTCTTGCCCAAAGTTCCCGCCGCCGCGCAAAACCTGGCGAAGGGTTGCGTCGTGACGTCGAGCGCCAAGGAAGCGAATGCCGGTGACTTCTCCTACCTGACCGACGGCGATAAGGGCGGCGAAGAAGGCTTTGAAGTCGAACTTCCCCGCGGAGCGCAATGGATGCAGATCGATCTGGCTAAGCAAGGCGAGATCCACGCCATCGCCTTGTGGCACTTTCACCGCGAACGTCGGGTCTACCTCGACGTCGTCGTCCAGCTTTCGAACGATTCGCAGTTCAAGAAGGACGTTGTGACGGTCTATAACAACGATGCCGAGAATGAGCTCGGGCTCGGGAAGGGCTCCGATTATTCTTATTATGAATCGAACGAAGGCCGGGTCATACCGGTGTCCGCCGTGAAGGCACGTTACGTCCGTTTCTACTCCAAGGGTAATTCGGCGGCGCCTTCAAACGATTATGTCGAAGCGGAAGTCTGGGGCGTGCCGGTCAAGTAGGTCTTCGGCTGACTTTGCTTGAATCGCCCCGGGTTATCTTTACCTTATAGGGCGTGAAGGTCATCCGAGCCAAGTCCGCGGGGTTTTGTTGGGGTGTCGAACGTGCCATCGATATCGCCCGCGAGTATGCCCAGAAGGGCCGTCATCCCGTGTACACGGATGGCCCGTTGATCCATAACCGTCAGATGATGGAAGTGCTCACCGGCGAAGGCATTCGTGAAGTGGGCGATTACAGCAGCCAAGCCCAGCTCGAAGTCGCCAAAGCGACGGATGACCATGCGGTCATGGTGGTCCGTGCGCACGGCATCTCGCCTGAGCGTCGCGCTTATCTCAAATCCCTCGGCATGGAATTCCGCGACGCGACCTGTCCGGATGTCGGTATCATCGCCGGTAAGGTGCGGATGCACGCCAAGAAGGGATTTAAGACGGTGATTTTTGGCGACCCGAAGCATCCCGAGGTCATTGGTCTGCTTGGCTATGCCGAAGGGCAGGGACATGTCATCACATCCGTGGCTGAAATCGATGCCCTTCCAGAATTAGGTGCGCAGGTCTGCATGGTCTCGCAATCGACGATGTTCACCGACGAGTTTGAGAAACTTGCCGCCCATCTGAAAAAGCACGTTCCAAGCGCTTTGATTTTTGATACTATCTGCGGGGCGACCAAGGATCGGCAGGCTGACGTGGTCGAACTTCGCCGTCAGGGTTGCGAGGCGATTGTCGTCATCGGTGGACGTCATTCGGCCAATACCGTGAAGTTGGCCAAGTTGGTGGAGCTCCAAGGGTTGCCTTGCTTCCATGTGGAAACCGCCTCGGAACTCGATTTTAAGGCCATCGCACGGTATCAGGTGGTCGGCGTGACGGCCGGCGCCTCCACCCCCGCTTTCCTGATCGATGAGGTCTGCCAGCGCTTAGAAGCCTTGGTTTAAGTCCGATTTAGAGGGTGGAATCAGGCGGTCGTTCCAATTCTTACACCTAATTATTACAGAGATGATTCGCGCCGACTTGCGTCTGGGGCTTCTTCGGTTAAAGTGATTTCAATCATGATCCTTCCTCTGCTCTTCGGTTTAGTCGTGGTAGTTTTGCTCGCTGGTTTTATCGCCGTCGGCATGTACAACGGGCTCGTTGAGCTCCGTAATTTATTCCGCAACGCCTTCGCCCAGGTCGACGTGCAGCTTAAGCGTCGTCACGACCTGATCCCCAATCTCGTTGCCTCGGCCAAGGGTTACATGGCACACGAAAGCGGCACCCTTACGGCCGTAATCGAGGCCCGGGCCAAGGCCACGCAGGCTAATGTGCGTTTTGCCGGCAACCCTGGCGACCCGGCGGCGATGAACGACGTCATCAGGGCAGAATCCGGTCTGAGCGGCGCCTTAGGTCGTCTGATGGTGGTTTCGGAAAAATATCCCGATCTGAAGGCCGACGCCACCATGCGCAGCCTGATGGAGGAATTGGCCTCGACCGAAAATCGAATCGCCTTCGCGCGTCAGGCTTACAACGACGCCGTCCTTTTCTATAACACCGGCCGCGAGACTTTCCCCCGCGTATTCATCGCCAATGCTTTTGGTTTTGCCGCCGCCGAGTTCTTTAAGGTCGAAAGCGAAGCCGAGCGCGAAGCTCCGAAGGTTTCTTTCTAAACTGAAGTCGGCCCATGGCGGCGACGATGAATTTCTTCCGGGCACAGGATGAGGCCCGCGGACGCACGACCAAGCTGGTCGTGCTCCTTGTTTTGGCGATACTCGTGCTGACGGGGTCGCTGTATGTGATGGCGGTGTTGGTCACGCATGGCAGCATGAGTGGGGCACGTGGCCATCAGGCACTGCAACAACTGAGGGGCTCATACGACTGGTTCCAGCCTAAGCTCTTCGGATTGACGACGGGTCTCGCCCTGACGGTGATTATCGGCGGAAGCCTGCTCCGGATTGCAGAATTAGCCAAAGGTGGCGGCGCTACGGCGGAACGTCTCGGTGGCCGTCTGGTCGCAGCCAACACCATCGACCTAGCGGAACGGAAGTATCTCAATGTGGTGCAGGAGATGGCCCTCGCGGCCGGTTTGCCCGTGCCGCTTTGTTACGTCATCGACGGAGACACGACCATCAACGCCTTCGCCGCCGGCAATACGCCGCAGGATGCAGCGATTGGCGTGACGCGTGGCGCTCTTGCGAACCTCAGCCGTGATGAATTACAGGGCGTCATCGCCCATGAATTCAGCCACATCGGTAACGGCGATATCAAGCTGAGTTTGCGCATCATCGGTGCGGTCGCCGGGCTGACCGCGCTGGCGCAGTTGGGTTATATTTTTATAAGATTAGGACTCTCTTCGAGTTCCGATCGGAAAAATAGCGCTTGGCCGCTCGCGGTGGCGGGCTTGGTCGTCGTTCTCATCGGCCTAGGTGGGGTGTTTTTCGCCCGTCTTATTCAGGCCTCCGTCTCGCGTCAGCGCGAATACCTCGCCGACGCTTCGGCGGTGCAGTTTACGCGTAATCCGCTCGGACTGTCTTCGGCCCTGAAAAAAGTAGCCGGTCTTTCGGGGGCCAGCCGTGAGACTACGACCGCGGATCTGGAGTCGCAGCATCTCTTTTTCGCTTCCTCGGGTGGATTCCTAAACTTCCTTTTCTCCACGCACCCGCCCATCGGTGATCGTATCAAGCGCATCGACCCCGCCTTCGATGGTGTCATTCCAGACGTTGTTCCGGTCCAGATCGCCCCGTCTGAGCCGTCGGCGGGTTTCGCATCTGCATCGAGCGCTGTTCCGCCGCCGTTACCGACGTTTTCACGCGCCTTGCCCACCGACCTGCAGATTCAGGATGCCGTCGGATTTCGCGGGACGATTCCGGCCGAGCTGCGTGATGCTTCACAGGATCCTGTCAGCGCGATGGGTTTGGTGCTCGGGCTGATTTTGCGCCGCGATGTTGGGTTGCGCACGGCCCAGCTTGAGAAGGCCAGCAGTCTTGCCAGTGGCGAAGTCGCCCGTGAAGCCAAAAGATTCGACCCCCTTCTTCGTGACTTACCAGCAGGTTCGCGCCTTCCGCTCTTAGATCTCTCGATGCCGGCGTTACGCCTGCTTTCGTCGGAGCAGCAAGGCTTGTTCCGCCTCGCCATCGAAAAAGTCGGCTACGATGCGGATGACGGCCTCATCGTCTTGCTCATCCAGGCGTCCATGCGCCGTTATCTTTCCACGACGAAGGATCCCCAGAGCCGTGCAGGCGATCTCGCGGCTGCTTATGCCCTCGTGCTTACGGCGGTCGTTCAGACGTCGAGTGAGGTTCCTGCGGCGCAGGCTGAGGCTTATCAGTTGGGTGCTGGCGTGCTTGGATTGCCTGGCCTGAGTTCGACCACGATTGTCGCCGAGCAGGTGGATCTGCAAAAGGTCGATGACGCTTTAGGCGTGATTGCCGGGCAAGCAGTCTATGACCGCCGCAAATTCGTACGTGCGTGCGGCGCAGCCATGCTCAACGACGGGAAGGCCGAGCCGGAGGAGATTGAGATCGTCCGCGCTGTCGCCGATTCGCTTGGGATCAGTTTTTCGACGGGTGTCAGCAGGTAGGGACAGCACCACGTGCTGTCCTGATATTGAACTTCAGGTGGCGGGTGGCAGGTTGCGGGTAGGTGTAAAAAGAAAACCCCCCGAACCTGAGTCCGGAGGTTTTCGCCTGCCACCCGCCACCTGAGGCTGCCACCAGCAACCCGAAGTGCGCTTGCCGTTACCCCGCAATCAACGACTCGCCGGTCATCTCCGCTGGCTTTGGCAGGCCCATGAGGGCGAGTAAAGTCGGAGCGATATCGGCCAGACGGCCCGTGGGGCGAGTCTTAAGATTCTTACAACCCGCGCCGTAGAGGACAACCTCGACGGGGCTAAGCGTGTGGCGCGTATGCGGGGAGTTTTCTTCGGGCTCCCACATCTGATCGGCGTTCCCGTGGTCGGCGGTGACGAGGGCCTTACCGCCGACTTGATCGATGGCGGCGAGAAGGATACCGAGCCCGCTGTCGACGGCCTCGCAGGCCTTGCAGACCGCGGCGAGATCGCCGGTATGGCCGACCATGTCTGGGTTGGCGTAGTTCACGACGATGAGGCCGAATTTACCGGAGAGAATCGCTGCCTTGGCCATCTCGGTGACGTGCGAAGCCGACATCTCGGGCTTCTGGTTATAGGTAGAGACTTCCTTCGGGCTCTGGGCCATGCCGCGCTCTTCGCCGGTGAAGGGTTCCTCGCGGTAGTCGTTGAAGAAGAAGGTCACGTGCGGGAACTTCTCGGTCTCGGCCGTGCGGAACTGCGCGATGCCTTGCTTGGCGACCCATTCGCCAAGGATGTTCACCATCTTGGCGGGCTTATCGAAGACGACGTTGGGGCAGAGACCCTTTTCGTAGTTCGTGAGCGTGGCGTAGAAGATCTTGAGCAGCTTCGCGCGGGGGAAGCCCTTGAACTCTGGATCGATGAAGGCGCGCGTGATTTCGCGGGGGCGGTCGCCGCGGAAGTTGAAGAATAGAACAGAGTCGCCGTCCTGGATGAAGGCCGTGCCCTTGATGCGCGTGGCCGGGACGAACTCGTCGCCTGTCGTATTGGAGTCGGTCGGCTTATCGTAATAGGCCTGCACGGCTTCGGCACCCGAAGCGGCTTCCGGGGCCGGAGCGCCGGTGAGGGCGTCGTAAGCGGTCTTCACGCGCTCCCAGCGGTTGTCGCGGTCCATCGCCCAGAAGCGGCCGGCGACGCTGGCGACCTTACCGATACCGATTTTCACCAGTTCGGCTTCGAGCTGCTTGAGGTAGCCGAGGCCGGAAGTGGGCGGGCTGTCGCGTCCGTCCATGAAGGCGTGGATGTAGACGTTAGAGAGGCCTTCTTCCTTCAGGAGGCGGAGGAGGGCGTAGAGGTGGGGTAGGGTGGAGTGGACACCCGCTTCGGAGCACAGGCCCATCAGGTGGACTGCGCCGCCGGTGGCCTTGACGTTCTCGACGAGGCCGCGGAAGGCCTTGATCTGGCGCATGGCGGCCGGATCGGTGAGGCCCTTGTCGATGCGGACGATCTCCTGGTCGACGATACGACCCGCGCCGATGTTCTGGTGGCCGACTTCGGAATTACCCATGATGCCGACCGGCAGGCCGACATCCAGGCCGTGGGCCATGATCTCGGTGCGGGGCCAATCCTTGGTCAGGCCGCGCGAGATCGGTATGTTCGCCAGCTTCACGGCGTTGAACTTGTCATGCTTGGGGTTGTGGTTTTCGCCCCAACCGTCGCGGATCACCAGAAGTACGGGTTTCATAAGTGGATAGAGGTAGAGATAGGGTGAGTTAGGGCAGGGAGGCAAGAAGCACTGAATTCAAGGGACAGGGGCAGGGACTGGGACAGGTTTAAATGCTTAGGGATAGTTGCTGGGACAGGAATCTGACGAATGTAGCCCAGGCTTCAGGTTCTTTCCTGCGCCTGCCACTGCGTCTAGGTATCGAAGCCTGTCCCGGCCCCTGTCCCTGTCTCTTGTGATTTGCTCCAACCTTGCCCGCCCTGCTGTAGCGGCTAGGTTGTGGCAATGCCCCGCATCCTCTTCGCTCTGCTCGGAATGGCGTTTTGCGCCGTCGCTTCGGCCGCCACGGTCGAGAAACTCACGATCGACGGCAAGGCCGTGACCGTGAAAGTCCCGGATCAGGCCGCCCCGGGTAAGCCCTGGCTTTGGGTCGGCGAATTCGGCGGCCACCTGAAGTCGCTTGAAGACGGCCTGGTCGAAAAGGGTTGGCACGTCGTCTACGTCGGCGTGAGCAACCAATTCGGCTCCGCCCGCGCGATGGCGACCTGGGAAAAAGCCTACGAAGAATTCCACGGTAAGCGTGGCCTCTCGGCCAAGCCGGCGCTCCTCGGCATCTCTCGCGGCGGACTATACGTCAACGCTTGGACGCGTCTGCACTCGGATCGTGTCAGCGTGCTCTACCTCGACAACGGAGTGTGCGACATCCGTTCCTGGCCGGGCGGCTTCGCTCTGACGCATCAGAGCAAGGGCAGTCCTAAGGATTGGGCGATGTACAAGACCGAGTTCGGTTATGCGAACGACGACGAAGCCAAGGCCAAGTCGCTGCAGCCCGCCGAAGGCCTCCTCCCCGCCATCAAGGCCGGCGTCTTTCTGATCTCGTGTCACGGCACCGCCGATAAGACCGTACCCTTCGAGGATAACGCCGCCCACGTCATCAAGCTCTGGCAGGACAACGGCGGCCGCGTGAAGCTCTTCCCTAAGGACGGCGGCGACCACCATCCCCACGGCCTGCCCGATCCAAAGCCGTTAATTGAGGTCCTGACGGCGGAGGTGAAGTGACCGCAGGCGAGACCTGCGGAGGGGGCACGTGGGCAAGGTGACACGTGGGCAAGAGGATTTTTGTCATAACCCCTTGTCCCCTTAACTCGTGCCCACATTACCCTCGCAGCCTTAGGGCTGCGCCCAGCGGCCCTTTTCCTTGATGAGGTCGACGAGGCGTTCGACGGCTTCTTCCTGGGGAACGTTGAATTTGATCGGGGTCTTGCCGACGTAGAGATTGATTTTGCCGGGAGCGCCACCCACATAGCCGAAGTCGGCGTCGGCCATCTCGCCGGGGCCGTTCACGATGCAGCCCATGACGGCGATGGTGACGGACTTGAGGTGGCCGGTGCGCTCCTTGATTTTCAGGGTCGTCGACTGAATGTCGAAGAGGGTGCGGCCGCAGCTCGGGCAGGCGACATACTCGGTCTTGGTCTGGCGCATGCGCGCGCCTTGCAGGATGTCGTAAGCGAGCGTGAGCGACTTCGCTGAAGAAGTCGGCGTCTCGCACGAAAGGAAGTCGCCGTAACCATCGACAAGTAGTCCGCCCGCGAGAATAGAGGCCTCAATCAGGCGCGATTGGAAGCCAGGGTCGAGACGCACGGCATTGGCGACGGTCGCACGAATCCAAAGCGGCGCCTTGATTTTGGCGGTGGTCGCGCAGCGGACGATTTCGCGATAGGTGCCTGTCGCATGCAGGCCTTCTTGGGGCTGAGAAGACGTAAGGATAAGTCGGCCGGAGGGAATGGCGGCGAGATCCTTGGCGAGCGCAGCGAGCGTCGGGCCATCAAGGTCGGCGGCGAGGATCGCGTCGTGCTTGGCCACGGCTTCGCCCCAGGCTTTGACGGCGGCGGCATCGCCGGCGGCGAAGGCCTTCACGACCACGAGGCGGCTTCCGGAGCCGTCAAATGGGAATTCAGCCGGGGAAAGACTCGTCTCAATCCAGAGTGTCGGCACGGATTGTCCGAGAGCTTTGCGCAAGGAACGCAGGCTGGCGGCATGGGCGGTATCATCCAGGCGTAGGAGCAGGCCTTCCGCGCGGACTTCGCGCTGAGCGGCATGGACATCAAGGATCTCCTTCGCCGCGGCCTGCCAGTCAGCGAGGCCGGCGATGCTCCGGACGATCACGCGTGGAACTTCGCCAGAACCGGCAAGACACTTCGACGAAAGTTCGATGAGCTCGGTCTCGCGACGGACGAAGGAGAACGGGTCGGCCGGATCAGCGGGAAGTTTGACTGACGAAGCGGCGCCGAGCGCGGCGAAGCCTTCGGCTCGGCTGACGATTTCTTTGCAGACCGGGATTTCGTGCCAAGGGTCTTCCGTGAGCGAGACGCGGACCGTGTCGCCCAAGCCGTCGGCAAGGAGTGAGCCGATGCCGATGGCGGACTTGATGCGCGCGTCTTCGCCTTCGCCGGCCTCGGTCACGCCGAGGTGCAGGGGGTAATCCATGCCCAACTCGTCCATGCGGGCGGCCGCGAGGCGGTAGGCCTCGACCATCACCTTCGGGTTCGAAGACTTCATCGACAGGACCATGTCCTTGAAACCGTGGGACTCCGCGATGCGGATGAATTCGAGGGCGGACTCCACCATTCCGTTTGGCGAATCGCCGAAGCGGTTCATGATACGATCGGAAAGTGAGCCGTGGTTGGTGCCGATGCGCAGTGAGCGGCCGAGGTTCTTGGCGCGGAGCACCAATGGTGTGAAGGCTTCGTGCAGGCGCTCCAGCTCTTCGGCGTAGGCTGCGTCGGTGTATTCCAGCACCGCGAACTTCTTCTTGTCGGCGTAATTACCGGGGTTCACGCGGACCTTCTCCACGTGTTCGACCGCTTCCATCGCCGCGACGGGCAGGAAGTGGATGTCAGCGACCAGTGGTTGATTGAAACCAGCGGCGCGGAATTGTTTATGGATATCCTTCAGCGCGATCGCCGCGGCCTTATTGGGGGCTGTAATGCGGATAATCTCGCAACCTGCCTCAGCGAGGCGGATGGCCTGGGCCAGCGTCGCCGCGACATCCTCCGTATCGGAGGTCGTCATCGACTGTAGTCGGATCGGATTCAATCCCCCCACACCTACGCTGCCCACGTTCACGACGCGGGTGAGGCGACGAATCGTGCGATGGCGGGAGGGGCAGTAGTCCGAGGACATGGGGATATCTCAACCCCTTTGACCTCAGCCGTCAACGTGCGTCAGATATCCCAGCGATGGGCCGCCGGAACCCACTGGTAGGCCTTGCGGCCGTTGGGAATCACCACACCCAGGCCAGGCCAAGGGAGGTGGAAGCCGTAGGCGCGTTCCTTTGTGACCGCGATTTCAGCGAAGACCTTCTTGCGGGTCGCGATGGCCACGTCCGGATTGTGGTCAAAGTCGATGAACCAGTTCGGGTTTTCGAGCATCAGCACATGGTTGTGGGCGAGGTCCGAAACGTGAAGCAGGGATTCGTTCTCCGACTTGATGCGGAAGATCGCATGGCCGTCGGTATGGCCCGGGGCGGCGATGATCGTGATCGCGCCGTCGAGGATCTGATCGCCGTCTTTATGGATGACTAGGTTCGGCTGGAGTGTGTCGAACGAGCCGCGGACATTCTTAATCATCTGCTTAATATCGTCGGTGCGGTGCGACTTCGAGAAGTCGGGCTCCTTGCCGCGCCAGAAATCGACTTCCTCCTTGAGGACGTGGACGGCCGCGTTGGGGAAGAGGATCTTACCGCCACTGGCGAGGCCGCCGATGTGGTCGATGTGCGAGTGGCTGAGCAAGGCGTGGGTCACGTCTTTGAACTCGATGCCGATGGTGTCCATCGCATCGGCGAGCCAGCCCCAGTTTTGATTCTTGTGGGGGCCGAAACCGGCGTCGACGAGGATCACTTCCTTATCCTTACGCAGGAGCAGGATGTTGACGTAGAGCGTCATGTCGTCCGGGCGTTCGCCGACGGCCACGAGGGCCTTAGTCATCTCGGCTTGTTCGGTCTGGGGCCACATCTTCTTCGTTACACCTTTGGTGAAAGTGCCGTAGCCGTCGCTGATGGACCATGCCTCGAACTTGCCGATCGCGAATTTATAGACGTACGGATTTGTAATCGTCTTTTTCGAGATAGGATTACCTGCGGCGTCGGCCGCGGCTTGGGCGGCGCCGAGGGAGGCCGGAATCGCCAGGGCGGCGAAGGCGGCGCCAAGGCTTCCGAGGAACTGACGGCGGGAGTTTTCGGGGAGGGGCTTTTCCATGGGGGTATGACCTTGATTTTAGCCGATTAGTTCCTTGGGACGAGCCGAAAGGGCGTGCTTAGGAGCACCCCAAGGCAAAGCCCTGTATTCGAGGGTCAACAGGCTAGCCGATGCCCACGGATGGGCTTACTTTTTCGAAAACTCGGCCGGCTTATACACGTGCCGATCAAGAAGTTGTTGGCGCAATTGCAGTTCGCTATCACCGGAACAACGGCGCACGTCATGCAGGATGATGTAAGCCATCAGGCTGAGCAGAAGGGCCATGAACGTATACTGCAGAATGACCACGGCCTTGTTGTTGAGTACGCCCTTCGTGAAGCGCTGAATCGTCGCGATGAGCATGTGGCCGCCATCGAGGACCGGGATCGGCAACAGATTCAAGACGGCAAGGTTTAGGTTGATGAGGACCGTAAACCAGAGCACGCGACGGATATCTTCGGAAAGGTTATAATAAGTCTTCGTGATCGAGATCACGGAGGCGAGCTGCTTGACTTGGATATCCGAACCGCGGTCGAAGAGTCGGCCTAAGGTGGTAAAGGTCGATTTCACGATACCGGCGCAGGTCTCCCAAGGATTGCGGTAAGCCAGTTCGGGTACGCTGAGGAAATAGGCCCCGATCTGGGCGTGCTCGACGGGCTTGCCGCGATGGATCTCTGCGTTCTTCAAGGGTATGTTACCCGCGTCGCCGTTGGCATGCTTCCAGTAGAGCGTTAGGTCGCGGGCCAGGCCGGCTCCGGCCTTGTCGAGATCTTCCAAGGACCGCACTACCGCCAATTCTTTACCATCGATTTTATCAATGATGGTGCCGATGCGGAGTGCGTCGGATAAAGCGCTGTCTTCCGGCGAGATGCCGAGGACCATCAGCTGATCGCGCTTGGCGGTGGCATCCTTGGTGAGTAGGTCGTGGGTGACAGGTAAGACGATTAAGGAATGACGGCGTTTTTCGTCCCCATAAGAAATGATGCTGACGGGATTGACGGTCGTGCCGACCAACGGGGTGATTGAAATACGTTCACGAACTCCGCCTTCGCGTTCGATGAGCAGTCGCCGCGGTATCGCGCCTTTAAGTCGAAGCAACTCCCTGAATTCGGTGGTATTATTGACGGGTAGGTCATCTACGGAAAGTACTTCATCGCCTTGGCGTAGACCTGCTTTTTCCGCCGGCGAACCTGGCATCGGACGGTCGATGATCACGGAAGTACGGGGTTGGATACCGGCGCTCCGGATACGGTCGCCGGTATGGCTGTTCACTTCGATGCGGGCCGGCTGCACGACGAATTCTTTCTTCTCTCCGTTGCGTTCGACGACAAAGGTCGCCGTGGGGTTGCCTTGGGAGTCTTTCCGGTTCCCGAGCATGATGGCTTCTCCGATCTGCGTGAAAGTCGAAACCACATTATCGTCCACGGAGATGACCTTATCTCCCGAGCGAAGGCCGGCGGCAAAGCCAGGGCCGGGGACGGTTTGGCCAAGGCCCAGTTCGGAAAGATGGCCAGCGCTGGTGATGATTTGTTCCGGAACGTAGCCGATTGTCGTGCTCCCGCTGCCTTCGGGGACGGGCATGCCCGTCACCCAAAGAATGCAGGCCAAGATGAATGCAAAAATAACGTTAAAAACCGCACCCATGACGGAGACGATCATCTTGTCTGTATAAGATATCTTCGGGAGCTTCTCTGCTTCCTCGCTGCTGGCACCTTCAATGCCTTCCATCTCGGCGAGTTGAGGAAGGGCGACATAGCCGCCGAGAGGGATGATCGAAACGCGATAATCAACCCCGTCTTTCCCCGTCCAGCCGAAGAGGCGCGGGCCGAAGCCGATGGAGAAACGTTCAATCTTTAGTCCGCGCTTGCGGGCGGCGAGGAAGTGGCCGAGCTCGTGGACGAAAATCGAGCCGCCGAAAAAGATAGCGACGAGGGCGATGCCCCAGATGGAGCCCAACAGGTCGCTGAAAGAGAAGTGTTCCATGGAAGTCGAAGAAAGGGTTTATTTCAGCGGGAGAGCTTAAGGGCGAGCCTTGACGTAACGACGCGAGCTTCGGTGTCGGCCTCGAGGACGTCCGCCAGCGAATTTGGCTCCCGGCTGGGGCAGGCGGCGAGGGTTTGCCCGACTAATTCGGCGATGCCGGTGAAACGTATTCTCCCGGCGATAAAGGCCGCGACTGCGATTTCATTGGCGGCGTTAAAGATTGCCGGCGCTGTCCCCCCTTGGGTGGCGGCCTGGCGTGCTAAGCCTAAGCAAGGGTAGCGGGCGGGCGCGGGCGGCGCCATGGTCAGGGTCAGCGCTTGGGTGAGGTCGAGGCGGGGGGCGGGGCAGGGCAATCGTCTCGGGTAAAGCAGACAATCCTGAATGGGGTAGGCCATCGAAGGCGGCGAAAGCAAGGCCTGCATGCTGCCATCGGTCAGCGTGATCATTGAATGGATGATGCTTTGCGGGTGAATCACGACATCGATCCTTTCGGGTGAGAGGTCGAAAAGCCAACGGGCTTCGATCAGCTCAAGACCTTTGTTCGCCATCGTCGCGGAATCAATCGTGACCTTTGGTCCCATCGACCAGTTCGGATGCCGCAGAGCTTGCTCGAGTGTGACATCTTGCAACTGCTCGATCGGCGTATCGCGAAAAGCTCCGCCGGAAGCCGTCAAGACCAGGCGTTCGATTTCGGCGCGTGGTTTATCACGGAGTAATTGGTGGATTGCGTTATGTTCGCTGTCGACCGGAAGCAGCCTTGCTCCGGAAAGCCGCGCGGCTTCGGTGACGAATTTGCCAGCGAGAACCAAAAGTTCCTTACTGGCCAAGGCGACGTCTTTGCGGGCGGCGAGAGCGGCGAGCGTGGGGGCGAGGCCGGCGGTGCCGACGACGGCGGAGACAACCGTGGCCACCTCTTTAAGGCAGGCGATTTCAATCAGACCATCGTTACCTTCGAGGATACGCGTGCCGGCAGGAAATTCGCCGGAGGCCCGGGCGTCGGCCGCGGCCTTGGGATCGTTGAGGGCAATCGTCTTGACGCCAAATTCATGCACCGGTCCGAGCAATTCACGCCAGCGCGACTGAGCAGCCAATCCAGCGATACGTAGATGATGCGGGTGAGCCCGGACAACGTTGAGGGTAGTCGTGCCGATGGAGCCGGTGGCCCCGAGGATGGCTAGTGGCCTGGCTTCCATGCGCAAGTGGGTCTATTTGAGGCAACCGCACGCCTGCTCTGAGGCAAGCAGGTTTCCTCTAAGTTTAAGGATGGATGGCGTTCTCCGCTTGTGTCTTTGTGCAGGTTTGCTTCCCTGTTCGCATGGCAACGCAGCCCCAAGACCTTCAAGGACTTTCCCACCTCGGGAACACCCAGAATAAACCCCAGCAGACGCTGGAGACCTTTCCGAACCGCCATGCGGGCCGGAATTACATCGTCGAATTATCGACCGAAGAGTTTACCTGCCTCTGCCCGGCCACTGGACAGCCCGATTTCGCTAAGATCACCATCCGCTACATTCCTGGTCCGCGGATCGTCGAATCCAAATCCCTGAAGCTCTATTTTTGGAGTTATCGCCAGCAGGGTATGTTTCACGAGCATCTCTCAAACAAGATCCTCGATGACCTCGTGGCGGTACTCGATCCCGTGTGGTGCGAAGTTACGGGCGCCTTTGGCGTGCGCGGCGGCATCGGCATCACGGTGAAAGCCGAACACGGCAAAAAGCCCCAGTGAAGCGACACCCCGTCCAGCAGGCTGACGGGGGAGCGACGGATTGGCCGGGCTCAAAGGAGGTCTCAGATTATCTGACGCGTCAGCTCGCGGGCAAGCGCTTGGCGCCCCGGACCTGTCTCACGTACGGTCGTTCTTTAAAGGGCTTTGCTCTTTGGATGAAATCTGACGGTGGCTGGGAAGGGGATTGGGCTAAATTATCGGCACGCAATCTGCGCGATTTCGTCATCGAGCGGCAGTCGACCCATGACCGTCGTTCGGTGCATAACCAAGTCTCGGCTTTACGCGCGTTCCTTTCCGACCTGCGCGAGCGCGGTGGCATTAATTCCACGCCCGCCGCCGGTTTAATTCTCCCCAAACTTCCGCGCTCTTTGCCGAAGTTCCTGACCGAGGTGCAGACCGATGCTTTGATGGAGGCCCCAGAAGCTTCGGAAAAAGAGACCGCAGAAACAACGGCTCGTGATCAGGCGATCTTGGAACTGCTTTATGGCGGCGGTCTTCGTGTGTCAGAGCTTTGCGGATTAAAGGGGGGAGACCTTGAAGTCAGTACGGGCTTGGTGCGCGTCCTCGGCAAGGGCTCCAAAGAACGGGTGATTCCGGTCGGTGATACTGCGGTGCAAGCTGTTCAGGCTTACCTGTCCTTGCGGAACACAGTGGTCCGTGGCGCTCCGCTTTTATTGGCCGCCCGCGGTGGTCCGCTGCATCCGCGTGCCGTTCAGCTGATGTTAAAGAAGAAGTTGGCCTTGGCGGGTCTGCCGGCTGATCTCACGCCGCATAAGTTGCGTCATGCTTGCGCCACGCATCTGCTTTCGAATGGCGCCGATCTTCGTCTAGTGCAGGAGCAGCTCGGCCACGCCTCGCTTTCGACGACGCAGATTTACACGCACCTCACGGTTTCCCGTTTGCGCGAAGTGCATCGCAAGGCTCATCCGCGTCCTTGAAGCGCGGATGGATTGACCTCGCCTCAAGGGCGGAGCCGACTAACTTGGGTGCGTGCTTGTCGAAGCTGCTCCAGCGAAATTAAATCTCTCGCTTGCCGTCACCGGGAAGCGGCCCGACGGCTTTCACGAACTGCTTAGTCTCGTCGTCAGCTTAAACGTTGCGGATCATTTGGCCATGCACGTGGGGCAGCCGTTGTCTATGTCCTGCGACGACGCATCTTTGCCGCTAGACGAAACCAATTTGGTCATGAAAGCGGTGCAGGCCTATCGTCGACATCAGCCTGACTGCGTCCTCGGACGTTTTCATCTGACGAAGAGGATTCCCCATGGCGCCGGCTTGGGCGGAGGAAGTTCCGATGCCGCGGCCGCCTTGCGCCTGCTTGATCGGGCGGCTCCGACCCCGTTGGGTTTCGAAAAGTTGGAAGAGATCGCGGCGTTAGTCGGCTCGGATTGCCCGTATTTTATTCGAGGCCAAAGCGCGATCATGCTGGGTCGGGGAGAGCGGTTGGCCCCTTTGCCGGAAGCAGCACGCCAAGCTTTGCTCGGTCAACGCGTGTGGGTGATCAAACCGCCCTTTGGGATTCCCACGCCCGAAGCCTATGCGGCGCTCGCTCACTCGGCAGCTTATCAGTCAGCCGATAGGGCCCATAGTCGTCTCAACGCATGGGTGGCGCATCCGGCGGGCGATCCTTCGGTTTTAGGGAATGATTTACAGCCGGCCGTCTTTTCTAAGCACTTAGCCCTTTCGGTGGCTTCTGAGAGTTTGCTCAAATCGTATGGGGTCGAATTTCGCATGACGGGAAGTGGAAGTGCCTGCTTTGCCTTGGTTCCGGCTGGTCTGGACGCAGTTCCCGTCTTTGATTACGTGAAGAAAGCCTGGGGCCCGGGGGCCTGGGTGGCGGATACTCGAATTTCTGCTTAGTTTCGGCTTTACTGTCAGGCGAGCACCCGCCTAGATGCGAACCACTACCTACCTATGGGAAGCCTCAAAAAGAAGCGTCGTTTGAAGATGAATAAGCACAAACGTCGTAAGCGTTCGAAAGATATGCGCCACAAGAAGTAAGCCAACCGGCTTACTTTTGGGCCAAAAGGCTGGTAAACAGGGCGACCCATGCGGTTGCCCTGTTTCTTTTTCGGGCTTGCACCGACCCATCGCCCTCCCCAAGTCTTAACCCTCACCCACCTCCCACACCATGGCCCGCGAAACCGTTATCATTGAGTGCACCGAAGCTCGTAAAGAAGGCAAACGCCCTTCCCGCTATATGACCACTCGTAATAAGAAGCTTTCCCAAGAGAAGGTCGAGAAGCTCAAGTACAACCCCTCCCTGCGCCGTCACACGCTGCATAAGGAGATCAAGGGCTAAGCCTCGTCCCGCCGTTCCTTTCCTAAGCCGGGGGCAGTAATGCCTTCGGCTTTTTTATTTCCCGCCATGGCAGCCTTCCAGGCCGGACTGAGGGGTTCGCTTTTAAGCGTGCCGGACTTGCCGACGCTCTAAGCGCCAACGGGCCCGGTGATGGCGGGTCCAGTCGATTAAGGCGCGTTCGAATCCGATATCTGAGCCAAGCTTTTCCGACTCAATCCACTTGTGACGAAGGATTTCTTCCCGTTCGGCCAGAAATTCAGCGTAGAGCGAGGACCGTGAAGCCAAATCAGCTTCTGGGTGCGCGCCTTGGATGAGGTCAGTCATGCTTAAGGACAAGTTGTAAGGTTATTATCAATCTTGCAAGCCGTAGGCGACAAAACCGTTAAACTTAGGTTTCGAGTTTGCGTAGGACCGTCAGGGCGACCGACTTGAAAACCCGCGCCGCATTGCTCTCGGGATGGCTGATGACGACCGGTATTCCATGGTCGCCCCCTTGGCGGACGGCGGGATCCAGCGGCACCTCTCCGAGGAGCTCGGTATTTAAGGCGGTGGCGACGCGCAAGCCGCCGCCTTGCCCGAAGAGGTACTGGCGATGGCCGTCGGCGCCTTCGAAGAAGCTCATGTTTTCCGCGACGCCGATGATGGGTACGCTTACTTTCGCGAACATCGCGGCTCCGCGTAAGGCCACCGAAACCGCGGCGGTCTGCGGGGTGGTTACGATGACGGCCCCGCTCAAGGCCATGGCCTGGGCGATGGAGAGCTGCGCATCTCCGGTGCCAGGCGGTAGGTCGATCAGCAGAACATCTAATTCGCCCCAGCGGACATTAGTCGCGAACTGGGAGATGGTTTTCATGATCATCGGGCCACGCCAGACGACTGGCGCATCGGCGTCGATGAGCAGGCCCATGGACATGATTTTAACCCCGAAGTTTTCGAGTGGGATTAGGACGTCGCCATCCAGGGTAGGGCGGGCGTTGACGCCGATCATCAAGGGGACGGAGGGGCCGTAGATATCGCAATCCATCAGGCCGACCCGGCCAGGGCGGCCTTGCTCTGTCAGTGATCGGGCGAGGGCGCAGGCCAGATTCACCGCAAAGGTGGATTTCCCGACGCCCCCCTTGCCGCTGGCCACGGCTACGATGTGTTTGACTTGGCCGACTCCGGCATTGGCTGGTAATTTGACTTCGGCTCCAGGCGTACCGGCAGCGCCCAGCGTGGTCTTGGGTACGGTGACGGTGATGGCGATTTCCGGTTGCACGGCGCCAATGGCCTTAAGGGCGGCCTCAATGTCAGTGTAGAGTTTCTTAGGAATAGCAGGGTCTGCCGTTGTCACCGCCAAGCCCACGGTGACTTTGCCCTCGAGGGTGACCTCGATACCTTTGACCAACCCGAAGGCGACAATGTCTCGGCTATAGCCCGGGTAGCGGACTTGGCTGAGGGCTTTCTGAATAGATTCCTTATCGAGTGGCATTAGCGGGATTGAACTCCCGCCCCAAGTCAGGTCAAACTGCTATCGATTTAATTCTGCCCTCTCTGCTTTAACCTATGCGACTTCTTGCCCTCTTTGCTCTCTTCGCCACCTCTCTTCTCTCCGCCCAAGATCGGGTGGTTATTAACGACAGCGTCGACGCCGAGTTGCAGAAGGGCATCATTCCGGTCTCGGTGGTGTCAGATGATCAAGTACTGGGAAATCTGGTGCAGTTCGCCCTTTCGACGCACGGCGCAATCAGCTTGCGTGCCGGATCTTCGGTTAAAGTCGTAATCAGCCGAAGCGGGCTGACGGCCACGGTGGCATGCGATAATGCGCGTTTCGCTTTTCAAACTTCGGTCGAAGGCAAGGACGAGGACGAGTTAGCCTTGCGCACGGCCGATGCCGCTCTCGTCGGCCTCGGCAAGCGGTGGCAGCTCAAGCCGCTTTTTGCCGGTACCAAGATTACTTTCACTTCCAAGTTTTCGGGTAATCAGGAAATCTACGTGACCAACTTGGCGCGCTCGAAGACGCTGCGCTTAACGAATTATCGTAACACCTCGATCGGGCCGCGATGGTCGGCGGACGGCACGCGGGTCTATTTTGTTTCTTCGGTGCGCACGGGCTTCCCGGAGATTTTTTCCACGAATGGCATCGGCGAGCCACGGAAGGTCATTACGGATGTTCGGGGTGCTTTAGGTGCGGCGAGTTCCGGTCCGGATGGCCGCATCGCCTTCGGTTCATCCAATAAAGGTACCATGGATATTTTTGTCGCCGGCCCCAATGGCGAGGCACCTCACCGTGTCATCGCGACGCCGGATGTGGATGCGGATCCGTCGTGGTCGCCAGATGGTGCCCGCTTTGCGCTGACGAGCGGACCAGTCGGACATCCCGGTATTTATCTCGCCAGTTCGGCGGGGGGCGCCGTCACGCGGGTTTCGACGGGCTATGGTTATTGCACGGAGCCGCGCTGGAATCCTTCCGTTCCTAATCAGCTGATCTTCACGTTCCAATCGGGTCGCCTCAGTCTGGGTATCATTAATCTGAGCGCCGGAACGGTGACGCCGGTGCCCGTGTCGAGCCCGCTTGATCTCTCGCACGCTTCTTGGTGTGCCGATGGTCGACATTTGGTGGCCACCCAAGCTACAAAAACAAATTCATGGCTCGCCGTGGTGGATAGCGTCACGGGCAAAGTGACACGCCTCTCTTCCGTGCAGATGGCCGATTGTTCCGAGCCGGATTGTTGGGTGCGTCGGAATTAATCCGCCCGACGGCGGAGTCGATCAACCACTACCGCGGTCACGATAATCGTTCCGGTGATGATGCGGGTGGTGCTTTCATCGATGCCGTTGAGCGTGCAGCCCGTCCGGATGACGGTCATGACCAGCGCGCCGATCAAGGAGCCGAAAACCGAACCGACACCGCCATTCAGGCTCGCTCCGCCGATCACGACAGACGCGATGATATCGAGTTCGTAGCCCGTCGCGCCCGTCGGATCGCCTTGGCCTTGGTAGGAGACAAGCATGAGGCCGGAGAGGCCGGCAAAGGCTCCGCCAATCATATAGACCAAGAGTTTGATGCGATCGACGGCGACACCGCAGAGGCGGGCGGTTTGCTCGTTGGAACCGACGGCGAATACTTGCCGTCCGAAAACAGTATAGCGCAGGATACCAGTGGCGAGCGCCGCAAGGAAGATCATCAGCCAGCCTCCCGGAGGAATGACGAGCCATTTCAAATTTTCAGGCAAACTGTTCAGCCAGAATCTGAGCCAGCTGATTTCTTGCGCATTGATGGCCTGAGAATTGGCCAAACCAAGGGCGAAACCGCGCAGGATCAGCAAGGTCCCTAGGGTGGTGATGAAGGGAATAAGCCGCACATAGACGACCAACATCCCGATGGCCAGACCCGCCATGATTCCAGCCAGGAGCGTGGCCGGGATGACCCACGCCGGACCATGCCCGGCGATAGCCGCCTTGGCCGCGACGACGGAGCACAACGCGATGCAGGAGCCAATTGAGAGATCGATGCCTGCGGAGATAATAATAAAAGTCATCCCGATGGCGGCAATACCGATGACCACAGTTTGTTGGACGATCGACTCAATCCCTTCAGCTGACCCGATGGCGCGGTTGCCAAAAATAAAAAATAGGCCCCAGACGAAAGCCAGCGCCAGCAGGGGTCCGAGTGTTTTTAAAAGAGCGGCCGGCCGGAGTGTGCTCGGGTATGGTGAGAGGGACATGTTTAGGAAAGGCGGGTAGCTTCTTGCATCAGTTGTTCCGAAGAAGTCTCAGCGACAGGGTAAGGGTGGCCGATTTTCCCGCGACGGACGACGGCGATCCGGTCGCAGACTCCCAGAAGCTCGGGAAGGTAGCTACTCACCATGATGATGGCGCGCGGCTGAAGCGGGTCCGTGACGAGGCGATCAATTGTCGCATAGATCTTGGCTTTGGCGGCGATGTCGATTCCGCGCGTCGGCTCATCCAGAAGCAAAATCTCGCAATCCGCTTCGAGTAATCTGGCGAAAGCGGCTTTTTGTTGGTTACCGCCAGAAAGGTTTCCGATGTTTTGGTCCGCGGATTGACAGCGTATATCTAGTTGCTGAATCCATTGTCCGGTATTCTGGCGACGGCGGGCGGGCGAAAGAAAGCCTAGCCGCCCCAGCTTGCCGAGAGCAGGGAGGCAGACGTTATCGCCAATGGATAATGACAGCGCGAGGCCTTCTTCTTTACGATTTTCGCTTACAAAGCCCAGGCGTGCGGCCCAACTATGTCGCGGCCCTGGGCCGACCGTATGCCCGTCCTTCCTGATGCGTGCGTCTTTTTTCAGTTCAAGTCCGAAGAGGGCTTGGAGAATTTCAGTACGGCCTGCGCCGACGAGGCCGCAGAGCCCAAGGATTTCTCCGTAGTGCAAAGTGATTGGGCCGATGTCGGGCAAGGTGGCTTCCAAGGCGACCGCACCCTTTTCCCGGACGCTGCGCGGGTAAAGATCTTGGGTGTCCCGGCCGACCATCTCCGCCACGATCTGCGCGTCACCTACCTGGTCGACTTGGTGGACAGCGATGGAGCGTCCGTCCCGCAAGACGGTCAGTCGTGTTGCCAAACGTCGGACTTCTTCGAGAAAATGAGAAATATAAATCACCGCCAAGCCGCGGCGGGAGAGATTATCAATCAATGCGTAGAGGCGTTGGACGTCTGCCTGGGCGAGGGAACTGGTGGGCTCATCGAAGACGATGACGCGGCACCCCATCGCCAAGGACCGGGCGATTTCGACGATCTGTTGCTGGCTGATGGAAAGTCCGCCCGCCGGAGCGTCGACGTCGATCTGGCCATGTCCTAGCTCTGCTAAGGTGCTTTGCGCTCGGGATCTTAAGGCGGCACGGTCGAGTAAGATTCCTCGGCGGGGTTCCCGCCCGAGTGAAATATTTTCTGCCACGCTTAGGTGCGGCGCGATGGAGAGCTCTTGATAGATCATGCCAACGCCTCTTTGCCGGGCTTCTTGCGGGTGCGCGGGCGCGTAAGGTGTGCCATCAAGCCACATCTGGCCGCCGTCGGGTTGGTGCGCTCCGGAGAGCACCTTCATCAAAGTGCTTTTGCCGGCCCCGTTCTCGCCGACGATCGCATGCACTTCGCCCGCCCGTACCTCCAGTGAAACGCCGTCCAACGCGGCTTGGCTGCCAAATGATTTACGGATAGCCCGCATCTCGAGGCGCAGGCCGCCTGCGGGTCCGTCGCTCATCCGCTCAGTTGCCCAGCTGGGGTTTGATCACCGCTTGGATCTCGGCAGTATCGACGTTCTCAGCGGTGACAAAGGCCACGCCCGTGTCGGTGATGGCTGGTACGGGACGTCCTGCGATTTTGGCCATCGCGACCTTGACGGTCAGGTAGCCCATCTTGAAAGGGTCTTGCGAAACGATGCCGGTTAATTCGCCCTTGCGGAGCGCATCGACGAGCGCGCCCGTGGGGTCGAAGCCGACGAACTTAATCTTGCCGGCGAGTTTTTTTTGCTGGAGGGCCTGCAGCATGCCATACGTCGTGCTTTGGTTGGGGCAGAAAATACCGTCCGGGGTCTGCGCGCCGGAGAACCGCAATAAGAGCCCTTTGGCTTTGTCTAAGGCGGAGGCGACCGTCGCGCCGCCGAACTGCTCGTCGCTGATAACTTTGATATTAGGAAAAGCCTTGAGGCCGTCCAGGAAGCCCTGTTCGCGCGCATCGGTCGAGGCTGAGCCGGGGTTGTAACGAAGAAGGACGATGCGTCCTTGACCGTGCAAGGCCGCGCCGAGGCCGGCGGCTCCGCGTTGCCCCGCGGCATAGTTATCGGTGCCGACGTAACCGATGCAGGCGCCGTCAGGCTTGGCGAGCGGTGAGTCAAAGATGATCACGGGGATGCCGGCCTTGGTGGCCTTTTCTGCTTTTTCTCGCAGGGCGACCGCATCCAGCGGGGCTAGGCAGAGGACATCGATTTTCCGGAGGATGAGTGCATCGACCATCCCCATTTGCTGGCGTCGATCGTCTTCGCGTTCGGGGGCGGACCAGATGATTTCAGCGCCTAATTCTTGGCCGGCTTGATTAGCTCCCGCTTGGACGGATTTCCAGAAAACGTGCGTGGCGCCCTTGGGGATTAAGGCGATGGACGGTTTTGGGGCGTCTTGACCGTGGGCGGTTAAGGCAAAGATAAAAAGGGCAAGGAGGGGGCGCATGCGGAAATTTATTTCAGAAAAGCAACAAAGTTAAACTGGCGCAGGGTGGGGCGCGGACCTTATGTCGCCGCAAAGGTCTAGGTGATGCGGGGGTTGTGACGCGTCAGTCGGGGCGGCTTAACTTTGAGATTAAGCCCTATTATGGCAAGCGGATTGGCGATAGGTTACCCTTTGCAAAGTCCGCCTCAGGGTTTATGATGTGCAGTCAATCCATGGCCAATCAAGGCATCAACCAATCCCAAAAGCAGGTGCAAGGACTCGTCCTGACGCCGCAGCTCCGGCAGTCTCTGCGAATTCTGCAGGTGCCGGCCGCGGAGTTGTTGCGAGAAATCTCCGAGGAGATGGCGGCCAATCCCCTTTTAGAAGAAGTTGAGCCCGTCGCACATGAGTCTAGCGATGCGCCGGCTCGCGCGGAAGAGCCCGAAGAAGACGGTCCGCGCGAGCTTTCCCTCGGGGATGATGATTTTGACGCGCTGCGCCGCATGAAAGAAGATTGGGACGAGAGTTATTATGAGGAAGTCCGTTCCCAAGGTTACACGCAGGAGGATGAGGAGCGTCGTCGTCATATGATGGAGTCCGCCACGGCGGAATCGTCCATCGCGGAGCATCTTGCCGAACAGGCCCGGACGGCCTCCGATGATGAAGCCGTCCAGGAAGCCTTGAAGCTCTTGATTTCGTCGCTCGATGAGCGAGGTTTCTTAGAGGAAGACCTGTCGACCATCGCGCTACGTTCCGGCCAATCTTATGAAGCCATCACGATGGCGCATACCTTGTTGCTGGGGTTTGATCCTCCGGGTGTCGGCGCGCGGGATCTGCGCGAGTGCTTCGCGGCGCAATTACGTCAGCGCGGACGCGGACTTTCGACGGCGGCGCGCCTGATCACAGATTGCTGGGAGCCCATGATGGGCCGGCGACTGGATGAATGTGCCCGCGTTCTTGATGTCGAAATCGATGGTATTCGCGAGGCTTTAGCCGAACTGGCAAAGCTCGAGACTGTCCCAGCCCGTCGGTTCATGCGTGATGACAATCGCGTGGTGACGCCGGATGCCACCGTGGAGCTCGGCGATGACGGTAAATGGAAGGTGACCATGGATGACCGCCACGTCCCGAAGTTGCGCCTCGTGCCGGCATACAAAGACATGTTGGCCGGTCAGGCGTTGAGTGAAAAAGAGCGTACTTATATTTTGGAACGGATGCGGCAGGGTAAGTTCCTGATCGGCGCCATCGAAGAACGTCAGCGGACTATCGAGCGTCTGGCGCGCATCATTACCGAACGTCAGGCGGAATATTTCGAACACGGACCTTCGAAGCTGAAGCCCTTGACCATGACCGATGTCGCCAAAGAGATGGAAGTACATGAGACGACCGTGGGTCGCGCGGCCGCGAATAAATGGATGATGACCCCGCATGGGCTCAAGGAATTCCGCTGGTTCTTCACTTCTGGCGTCGCCACCGATGATGGCGGGACGGTAGCTCAGGAGGGCGTCCAGGAGATGATTGCCGATATCTTGGCCCGCGAAAACCCCGCGGCACCTTTGGCCGACGAGGCTATCACCGTGGAGTTGCGTAAGCGTGGCGTTCAGATTGCCCGGCGGACGGTGGCGAAATATCGCGAAGCTTTGGGTCAGCCTTCCGCGCACATGCGCCGGCAGCGCCTTTGATCAAGCCAGACGCTGTAGGATTGAGCTCCATCCGAAATTAGGCATATCCGGGAAGAGGAATTGCACGCCCACGGTCCGGCCATCCGGACGTGATGCCGTACCAGCGACCGCGGGCAAGCCGGCGAGAGATGCGGGAGCGTTGAGGGCGAGAAGTCGCTGCCGGTGGAGTTCATCGGCGCCTGCTTTGGTTACGGCTGGGCCGTAGGTCGACGGCAACGCAATGAAATGGTGTCGGCTGAAGACGGCCTTGAAGGCTTCGATGACGCGCGAGCGAATACCTTCCGCGTGGCGGATCTCTTCATGGGTGCGTTGCCGGCCGGCATCCAGGCGTGACCAGACCGCGGGGTCATAATCATTTTTTCGTCTTTCAAGCCAGGCCGCATGGACGCGAGCAGCGGCATAACCCCCAAGGATCGGGTAAGCCGTTGCCGCTTCTTTACACGCCATCCGGAGAAGTTCAGCGGCGGCGGTATCCTCTTGCGCTCCCGCCTTGAGGGCTAATTTTTTCATCACCGCTAAGTCTTCGGCGGGGATGCCCAAGCCTAAATCGCCCGCCCAAAGACCACCTCCGGCGGGAGGGGCCTCGCCAAGTACGGCTCGCGAAACTTGGAGTAACTCACGTGGAGTACGCGTCATCCAGCCCTGGGTGTCATAACCTGGAGAGAGCGGAAAAATATCGCCGACCGGCGTGATGTCAGGCGAAAGCCTTAGCCCCCAGACGCCGCAATAGCCGCAGGGGACGCGGATGGAGCCAGCGGTATCGGTCGCCAGCGCAAAGGGAACCAGTCCGCGAGCCACGGCGAATGCGGCGCCGGAGCTGGACCCTCCTGCCAGTAATTCCGGATGCGCCGGGTGAGGACAATCGCCGAAATGTGGATTTTCACCCGTGAGTCCGAACGCGAATTCTTGTAATTGAGTACGGCCGCATTCCACGGCGCCGGCATCGCGCTCGAACGCGGCAGGGAGGCTGGAGGTCGTCCGGGAGGAGCCGATTTCTTCAGGTAAAAAAGTTGAGCCCGCAAACGTGGGGTGACCAGTCCGGAAATATAAATCCTTGGTCAGGAAAGGGACACCGCCGAGATTGGCTTCGCGCAGCGCCCAGGCATTTTCGAAACGTTGCGTCAGGGTGCGGGTATCGGGGAGCCCGCAGAGGGCGGCGCGTTGTTCGAAGGCGTTGATCTCGCTGAGGCGGATCAAGAAGGCTTCAGCCGCCATGCGTGGACCGCGCGTGAGGAAGAACTCGCGCCAGTCTTCAACGGATTGCGGCCCCAAAATCACAGGTCGATGGGCACGCCCGGTTCGGGATCATGGACGCGGGTCGCCGGTAATACTTTCGCCAAAGTTTCTTTCATCCAAGCCCGTGCGGGCGGATCACCGTGGGTCAGGATGATATCTTTCGGCGCGAGGTCTTTGGCGAAGTCGATGAGCTCTTCGCGGTCCGCATGTCCGCTCAAGTGAAAGCGCTCCACTTGGGCGCGGAGCGTAGAAATGTGATCCAAACTTTTGAATTTGAATTCTCCGCCCTGGGCCATCCCGATAAGTTCTCCGCCGGGAGTCTCAGGGTCGCAGTAACCTACGAAAAGCACGGCGTTTTCTTCGTGGTCCAAGATATTGGCGGCGACGCGCCAAGCGGGCGTTTTTTCGACCAACATGCCGCTGGAGAGCAAGTAGATGCCGGCCTCCGGCATGTTCTTGCCCGGCTGGGTGTAGCGTCGGGAAAGCGGCAGGACGTTGAGGTCGCGTAATACCTGGCGGCTGAATTTTACCTGCTTCGTTTTCTTGCTCGCCGCGTCGAGGTAGTCGCAAAGATCCATCCCTAGACCAGAGCAGAAGATGGGCACATCGGCCAGATTACCGGAATCGGCCGACTCTTGCAGGAAGAGAAGAATTTCTTGCATGCGCCCGAAAGCGAAAGCGGGAAGCAGCACGGATCCACCGCGGTCCGCGACTTCGTTGATCTTCTTCAGTAGACGTTTTTCTTCGGTGCTGCGGTTCATCGCCGGTACCGTCGTCGTCGCGCCGCGGGTACACTCCATGACCAGCGTATCGACAGGTTGTCGCGGAAAGTTGGCGCCCGCGACGGTGCGTTGCGCCTGGAAGTGGACATCGCCGGTGAAGAAGTGGCGTTGCCTGCGATGCTCGATGAGGCAACCGACCGCCCCGGCGACGTGACCCGCGAGATGGAAGGTGACCGCGATTTCTTCGCCGCCGCGACCAATGATGCGCGGGTTGGCGATGGGGACGGCGGCAAGGGCGTTTTCGACGCGCTCGACGTCCGTTTCGACGTAGAGAGGGTAGTCGGTGATGCCCGTTTCCTCCCGTTGTCTTTTCATGACTTGGATCGAATTATTCAGCAGGCGCCGTACGAAGAGCGTGGTGGCCGCGGAGGCGTAGACCCGGGCGCCGGGGTGTTGGCGGATGAGGAGGGGAAGCGAGCCCAGATGGTCGAGGTGGCAGTGCGTCAGGATCACGCCATCGACTCCCCCTTGAATCTTATCGAATTGTGGCAGCGCTTCGCGGCCGGAAAGTTTGGGGTGTAAACCAGAATCGATTACCACGCGGACCCCGCCGAATTCGGCGAGCATGCAGTTGGCGCCGATTTCGCGGCCGGAGTTTAGGTCGGTAATTCTCATCAAGAAAGGGAAGGGGGAGGCGTCATCGCGAACGACGGGATCCGCACGTAGACGCGTTCGCCTTGCGCGGTGGTGCCATGGAAGGCGCCTTCGGCGACACAGGGTCCGCCCGCGAGGTGATAACTGTTATATGAAAACTTGCCGCCCGGGGGCAATAAAGGGGTTTCGCCCACGATGCCGTCGCCTTCGATGATTTCGAGATCTCCGGAGGCCGGGCGGACGATCCATTTTCTGCCGAGAAGGCGCACGGTTTCCTGCGAAAGGTTGGTAATTGTCAGGAAATAGACGAAAGCGTGCGGGGTGTCTGGGGGGAAGTTGGCATCACGATGGTGCACCATCTTATCGAGGGTGACGCTGAGGCCTGGAAGTTCCTTACCGGTGGATTGCACGTGGTGCTACACAAGTAGGGAACGGAGCGATTAGGAAGCCATAAATAAAGGACTTTAAGCCTTATTTCGCCTTCCCGCCTTGCACCTTAGGGTTACCCACCTTTGATGGACGTTCGATGCCTACCTCCGCTGATCGCAAGCGTAACCTAGGGAGAGTTCCAGGGAAATGGTGGGGCGTGCTCGCCTATTTAGTATTGTTAGGACTTTCCGCCGCCTTCCCCTTCTTCGACGCTATCGAACGTTATTCGGAGGGCACGCCGATTCCGGTACCGGCTTTCGATTTCAAGGGGGATAAGGTCGAGCAGCTCGATTATAAGATTCCCGTCCGCGCGCACTTGCACGGAGTCACGGGTCTCGAGGAGGCGCAAGTAGGCGCCGCCGAACGTTTCCGCGAAAACGTCATCGTCTATTTGCACCGTGTGCCGTGGGACCGTCGCGGAGACCTATTATGCGAAGAAATCGTCAAGCAGGGGAATTATTCCGTCGTCGAAGTTTTTCTGCCTGGGTTTAACACGAGTCCGGGCGAGGTGCCGAGTCATGCGATGGAAGCTAATGCCGAAGTCGTGGCCTCCTTGATGGAGTATTACGGGATAAAACGTTATCACGTCGTCGGGCAGGGCTTAGGGGGCGTAGCCGCTTTGGAATTAGCCGCCGCCCATCCCAGCCGCGTCCTGACGATGACCTTGATTTCCTCCCCGGGCGTGCAGGAATTCGAAATGCTCGGCAATCCTTTGGTAAATAAGATTGTTTATGGATTTCAAGGGGCGTTCTTCTGGGGGGTTTCACGCCTCACGCCTAACTTCGGTATCGTCGATCTGCTGCCGTGGGATCGAGATTATGCGAAGACGGTCTTCGAGACCGATCTTTCTGATTCCAAAAAAATCTTACGCAGTTGGCGCAAGCCGTTGCTGCTGATCCACGGTGAGAGCGACTGGATGACCTCGGCCGACACCGCCCGTTACACGGCTAAGCTGGTTCCGCAGGCGCGTCTCGAACTGATGGACGGAGGGCGTGACGTGGCCTTCGATCAGCCGGCTGTTGCCGCCGCCAAGGTCCATAAATTCATCGAAGATGCGCGGGAGCCACCCATGCTCACCGTCGTTTCGCCTGAAAAAGATCCGCCCATCCCGCACGCCAAGGGTTCGCATTACTGGATCTTATTAATCATCATTACGATTTGTACCTTCGTGGCAGAAGATCCGACCTGTCTGGCTTCGGGCCTGATGGTGTCGGTGGGCATTATTGATTTTTGGTCTGCCGTCGCGGCATGTACGATGGGAATTTTTATCGGCGACGTCGCGTTGTATTCTTTAGGCAGATTCTGGGGTAGGAAGGCGATCCGTAAGGCGCCGCTCAAGTGGTTCATCAAGGAGCATAAGGTCAACCAATGGGCCGGCTGGTTCTCCACCCCGAAGGGGATGTTGGTGGTCGTCAGTTCCCGCTTCATTCCCGCGAGCCGCGTGCCGACCTTCATTACTGCCGGAATCATGCGGCTGAATTTCTTGCGCTTAGGGTTCTTGTTGTTGGCGGCCGCCTTGATCTGGACGCCACCTTTGATGTGGCTAGGTTTCAAGTTTGGCAACGCCGGCATGGAGATCCTCTACCGCTTCAAGAGTAATGCCTTGTGGGTCATCCTTGGCTTCCTCTTCGCGTTGCATGTGATCACGCATTGGTTCCTGCCGGCGCTGACTTGGCGCGGACGGCGTCAGATCGTGATGAAGATCCAGAACTTCCTGCAGCCGTCCTATTGGCCGTCCTGGTTGCTCTTCCTTCCGGTGAAAATCGGCATCCTGATATTAAGTCTACGTTACCGTCGGCTGACCGCCTTTGCTTCGGCTAATCCTGCTTTCGGCCGTATCGGCGGGTTCATCGGAGATTCTAAATCTTTATTATTACGACCCTTCCAGCGTGACTCCCGCTGCTGTCCTAGCCTGGCCCTGACGAGCGACGATTCGCAGGAAGAGCGCGTCAAGGAAGCGACGGCCTTTGCCGCCTGTCATGGCTTCCCGTTGGTCCTGAAGCCCGAAGTCGCCGAGGATGGTGCCGGTCTGCGCTACCTCAAGAACGCCGAGCAGTTGGAGCGTTTCGTCCGTTCTTCCAAGGAGGACATTGTTTTGCAGAAGAAGATTTCAGGGTCCGAGTTCGAGGTCGTCTGGCGGCGCAATCCCGGGCTCGATGATGGGCGGGTCATGGCGATCGTGCAGAAAAAGAACGTGACCGTGATGGGTGACGGCGAGCAGACTTTGGAGGAGCTCATCTGGCTTGATGATATCGCGGTGTCGCGCGGAGAGCTCTTTACGCAATGTCACGCGCGTGATCTCAATCGGATTGTGCCCGCCGGCGAATTCGTGGTGCTTAATCTTTCCGGCAGTTATGGTCACGGGGCCCTCTGCCTGCATCGTCCCGATCTGGTCACTCCGGAATTAACCGCCGCGCTCAGCGATTTCGCGAAGCGCTTCCCGGGGTTGCATTTCGCCCGTTTTGATTTGCGGACGACCAACGAAGCGGAACTCAAAGCCGGTCGCTTCATCGTGACGGAAGTAGGCGGCTGCTGCCATGTCTCCAGTCTCGTGCGCGACGGATCGCTTCGATTCAGTCGTTCCTATGCGGCCGTCTGGGCGCAATTGAAGGCGTGCTTGGAAGCCGGCGATTACAACCTACGGCAGAAGGTTCGCCCCGTTCCACTGCACGAGATCATGGCGCGCTGGAGCCAGGCCCGCGGCCGCGCAGACGAGTTTGTCGTGAGCGAAGAATAAACCTTACGGACGTCCGGTATAGGCATGGCAGAGCGCCGCGGCTGCCGCATCCGACTCGTCGAGCGGTAAGTCATGATTGAGCCCTAAGACGGATCTGACCATCCGGCCCACCTGTTCTTTGGTCGCGCTCCCGTGTCCCGTGACAGCCATTTTGATCCGCTTCGGGGCATATTCTTCGACGCTAAGACCAAGGCGGGCGAGTACGCTGAGTGCGGCCCCGCGGGAAGCGCCCATCGCCTGCGCTGTCCGGAAATTTTGGACATAGATGGTTTCTTCGATGCTGGCCTGGGTCGCGCCGTATTTTTTGGCAATGGCTTCGACGCCGTCCGCGATTCGGCCTAAGCATTCGAAAGCAATCAGTTTCGGGGGTAGCTTAAGCGTGATGCTGGCTAAGAGCCTCGGAGGCTCGGTCCGATTGTCGATCACCGCCAGTCCCGTGCCACGAAGCGAAGGATCGATTCCGAGGATAATGGCCCGAATGCCGCGCGGTTGAGCGATTTTTGGGGCAGGCATTTTCCGCGCTCCGGATGTTTTCTTGGCCGGCGTAAGTTTTGCCCCGTCGCGGAGTTTCGCCGTCCAGAGAGAGCGTGCGGAAGGGCGGGCCATGACTAAGGTTGGGCCAATTTATGGTCAGGTTCGACAGCAAAGTCGCTGGCTTCGAGTTGCCAGCCATCTCCGCAGGTCGCAGTATAGGTTTATGCGAACGGTCTACGGTATTCTTTTTTTCCTGAGCCACCTCGTGGCGCATGGGGTACCGTTGATTGAGCGTACCGTTGAAGAGACCCCTTCGATCGCCTTGAAGTCAGTCGCAAAGTTCAGCTTAGCGACCATCCCGGAATGCTCGGCGCTCTGGGCCAGCCCCTCCCAGCCCGGCTTATTTTGGACGCTTTCCGATTCGGGGGCCAAGCCGCGGATTTCTGCCATCCATGCCGATGGTACGTTTGTGAAGACGGAACATGGCTTATGGACCGGGGTGGACTTAAAAGGAGCGACCAACGTTGATTGGGAAGCCCTGACTGGCGATGCTTCCGGTCGGATGATCGTGGCGGACGTGGGTAACAATGTGTCCCGGCGCAAGGAACTCGCCTTGTATGTTTTTCAAGAACCCAAAGTCGGTACGGCCGAGATTACGGACTTTAAGAAATACGTTTTCGGCTGGCCAGATCAGACCGCCTTTCCGGATCCGGAGCTGACGCACGATTGCGAGGCTATCTTCATCTTTCAGGGGAAAATCTACCTACTGACCAAGCACCGGCGAGACACCCTGACGGAACTCTGGCGCGCGGAGTTACCGGCCACGGGCTCGCAGGCCGTCTTAACGAAGATATCACAATTCAACGCCCATGGCATGGTCACCGATGCGAGCCTCTCGTCGGATGGTCATCGACTGGCCGTGCTGACCTACCGGACGCTCTGGGTTTTTGAAATGCCCGCCCACGGGGAAGATTTTTTCTCGGGCCGGGCTTGGATGGCGTCTTTATCTCCACCGCTTTTTTCTTGGCAGGTGGAAGGGTGCGCCTGGTTCGATGATAAGACTCTCCTGCTCGGATCGGAGCAGGGTGACCTGTTCAAGGTCTCGCAGTCCGAGCTGACAGAAATAAAATAAATAAAGGCCCAGCGGCTTGGCAGTCGCTGGGCCTTTATTTCACTTCAGCCGCAGCTTAAAGAGCTTTGGCGGCGGCGATGACGGCTTCTTTGGTGATGCCCATTTCGCGCATGACCACGTCGCCCGGCGCCGAAAGGCCGAAACGGTCGGTGCCAATCGCCTTGCCGGCGGTGCCCACATAGCGACCCCAGGAAAGGGTGACCCCGGCCTCGATACTCACGCGTTTGACGCAGCTGGCCGGGAGAATTTCTTCCTGATAGGCCTTAGGTTGGCGGGCAAAAATTTCCATGGAAGGCATGGAGACGACGCGGACGCCGGAGCCGAGTTCTTCCGCGGCGGCCAGCGCCAACGAGACTTCGCTTCCCGTGCCGATGAGGATGTGGGTGAGGGCGCTGGTTTCCTTACGCAGGACGTAGGCACCTTTAAGAGTCCCTTGACGACGGGTCGCCACGCTGACGGCGTCAAGTGACGGTACGTTTTGGCGGGAAAGGATCAAGGCAACGGGTCCGTCGCGACGAGAGACGGCCAAGGCGAAAGCAGCCGCCGTTTCTTCGGCATCGCCTGGGCGGATGACGTCGAGGTTCGGGATGCAACGCAGGGCGCTTACGGTTTCGACCGGTTGGTGCGTGGGTCCGTCTTCACCGACGCCCACGGAGTCATGGGTGAAGATATAAAACGCTTGGAGCTTGGCGAGGGCGGCGACGCGAATCGAAGGCCGGAGGTAATCCGAGAATGTGAGGAAGGTCGCACCGGAGCCTTTGAATATGCCATGGTAGGCGATGCCGTTAAGAATCGCGCCCATACCGTGCTCGCGGATGCCGAAGTACAGGTTGCGGCCGGCCGGCGTGGCGATGTCGAAGTCGCCCGCATCTTTAATGTAATTCTTGGTCGAACCGTGAAGGTCGGCGGATCCGGATAAGATGAGAGGTGAAGCTTTGGCGACCGCGTTGATGCAGTTTTCGCCGGAGACGCGGGTAGCCAGCGCATTCTTGCCGAACTCCGGGATGGCGGTGAGCAAGGCTTGGACGTCGCCATGGTTCCCTTGTTGGGCGTGAGCCAGCAGGGCGGCTTTTTCGGGGTTGGCCTTCGACCAAGCGGCGAAAGTCTTCTGCCATTCGGCATGCGCGGCGGCTTGGCTGACCTTGCGGGCGTTGAAGTAGGCGCGGGTCTCAGGCGACACGAAGAATTTTTCGGCGGGTAGGCCGATGGCTTGGCGCGAGGCATCGATGAATTTTACGCCCGCTTCGCCGTGGCCCTTGGCGGTGCCTTGGACTTCCGCGATACCTTTGGCGATGATGGTCTTGCAGATGATCAGCTTCGGTTTGCCGTTCTTGCTGGTACGGGCCTGCGCCAGGGCCTCCGCAATCGGAGCTAATTCATTGCCCTGCTTGACGGTAAAGACTTCCCAGTTGGCTGCTTCGTAGCGTTTGGCCGTATCTTCATTTTGGGTCTTCGAGGCCATTGCGTCCAAAGTGACGTCGTTGGAATCGTAAAGCATGATGAGGTTATCGAGTCCGAAGCGTCCGGCGAAGGAGGCAGCTTCTTGGGAGATACCTTCTTGGAGGCAACCGTCTCCGGCGAGGCCGACCACGATATGGTCAAAGATCTTATGTTCGGCGGTATTAAAGTGCGCAGCGGCCATCTTGGCGGCGACGGCCATGCCGACGATATTTCCGGTGCCTTGACCGAGGGGCCCGGTGGTGGCTTCGACGCCTACCGTTTCCCCGAACTCAGGGTGACCTGGAGTCTTGGAATGCAGTTTGCGGAAGGCTTTTACTTCTTCGAGGGGTAGATCGAACCCTGCGAGGTGGAGCCAGCCGTAGATAAACATCGAGCCGTGACCAGCGGAGAGCACGAAGCGGTCGCGGTTGATCCATTGAGGGGCCGCGGGGTCATGGCGGAGGAAGTTGCCATAGAGTACGGCACCGATTTCAGCGGAGCCGAGGGGCAAGCCGAGGTGGCCGGAATGACAGGCGGCGACGGCGTCCATGGCTAAGCCTCGGGCTTCGGTGGCGGCACGGGAAAGGTCGGCGGAATTATTGAGCGACATGTTGCCTATCGGTAAGGAAAATATGGGTCGGATTCCAGCCTTGAATGAAGGGCAGGGAGCCTGCCAAATGGGCTTATGGCCGATAAAGAACTAGAAGAGGGCACCCGCTTGCGTTTGGACTTCGCAAAATTGCGTAAAATCGCCTCCGGACAGGCGGAGGTCATCCCCGCGGTCGCGCAAGATGCCCAAACCGGGGAAGTCCTGATTTTGGGCTATGTCAATGAGCTGGCCTTACAGACGGCGCTCAAGGAAAAGAAAGCGACGTTTTGGAGCACCTCGCGTAATGAACTTTGGATCAAAGGCCTGACCTCGGGCGATTTTTTGGAGCTGCTCGAAGTGCGCGTCAATTGTGAGCAGAATTCGATTCTTTATAAAGTCCGACCTGCTGGCCAAGGAGCCTGCCACACGAAGGAGAACGGTAAGGCGCGCTCGGGTTGCTACTATCGCCGCTTGCGGGCCGACGGCACGTTGGAGATCGTCTGAGCGTCAGCGCCGTCGGAGTCCCTGCAGGACGAGGTCCGTCTCGATGTCGAGCCGGACCACGAGCAGCTTCGTCTGGCGTGTGATGCGGTCGGTACCCGGTCGCGCGGCGAAGCCGAGCGCCTCGTAGTCGCCTTGTTTTTCCGTCAGGCGAGCGAGCGCCGCTTCGGCCTCGTCGCCGGTCCGATAGGCGAACGCGATCGTGGCGACGAGGAAGGCGCCGTCATCGCTTTCGCCGACGGCAATCGTGGCGGTCTCGGCTTGGCCGCCGGCTTCGATCAATGCGCGACCGAGCCAGCGTCGGCGTGAGGCAGTTTCCAGTAAGGCGCTCGCGGGTGCGGCGTGCACGAGGATATAGCCATGCGGCACGCCGCGTAACTGCACGCGCGCGAGGCCGGGGATGACCTTGCCGCCGTAGGAAACTTTTGGGGTGTCTACGGTGAGTTCAGCCAGTTGTCCGGGGATGAAGCCGACGGTCACGCGCTGGGCTGAATTTGCCGCAGGGCGTGCTAGCTGTTCGCGCAGGCCAGCGCGCTGTTCCGGCCCGGCGAGTTCCGGTAGGGCTAGAATTACCGCGGTGGCGGTACGACGACCGACCATCTCCGCGGGAATGATGAGCGCGACCTCGCGGCTCCGCGGGTCAATGCGCAGACGGAGTTCTGCAGGGTCGAGCCAGAGCCAAGCCAGCGTGCTCGCCGACGCGAGGAGGACAAGTAGTAGCCACGGACGTCGCATCAGACCTTATTTGTCGGCAGGTGCCTTCGGCTTTTCCTTCTGCGCTTTCTCAATCGCGTGCACGATAGCTTTTACGGATTTTTCGGCAGAAAAATCGAGGTCGAGGGTCGACCGGTTGGCTTCGCCGCCTACGCGAATCTTTTGGATGATTTCTAAAAGCGTCTGCAAGTCTTCTTTCTCCGCGGGGGTCTTGTCATCATCATTCATGAGGCCCATCATGGCGAAGGCCTGTAATCCCTTGGCCTGCTTGCGTATACTCGTCGCTTTTTCCGCGCTGATGAAGTTGGCCGCAATCCTGAGTTGCAGGTCGGTGGCGCTTTCTCCGAGTACGACCGTGAGGTCATTGATGCCCGAGGTGTCATCCTTTATCTTCGCCCGAGTGGCATCGGCGTAGAGGAAAGCCCACCCCTTGGCGGCGGCGTCGAATTTGGCGCGCACCTCGCTCGGCAGCAATTCGGCCTTGGTTTTTTTCTCCAAGGCAGTGAGCGCCCGGTCGAGGAAATCCTTGCTGGCGATGGCGATCAGGTCGGTGGAAGTGACAACGAGGTAGGCCTCGCCGCCGCCGTCCTTGGGCCTCGGGCCGAAGATTGCGTCAAAGAAAGCCCTAGCTTCCCAGGCTTGGTATTTACCCGCCGGCGTGGACGGCACCTTGGCATCCTTGGCCGCGGCATTGATCTTGGCGGGGTCGAATTTACCGCGAATGAGAATCACGCCTTGGGCGTTTTTATCTGATACCTTGCCGTCCGCTCCAGCATAGACGCCAAGGACGACGGTGTGGATGTCTTTCCGAGTATCGATTCCGAGTTTATCTTTGGCTAATTTAGAGTCGATGTTCTGACCGGTATTAATCGGGCCGGCCTTTATGACCGCCTGTCCAAGCTGGGTGGTGGTGAAGGCTGCGAAGTCAAACCCCGCGATGGCGATCGCGCCAGCGGGCAGCCCGTCGGTGTTGAGGGCGCCGCGGGCGGGGACTAAAGCCAGGGCGAGGAACAGGATACAGGTCAGACGCTTCATGGGGTGGAAAATATGAGTAGGAGGCTGACCAGTTGCGACAAGTGGATTACCCTTTTTAGGGAAATAGGCACAAAAAAGGGGCGCCGAATAGGCGCCCCGGTGAGTGTGGATCTTAAATCCTAGGATTAGTATCCGCCACGGTCGCCGCCGCCGAAGCCGCC
>Ga0214919_10000786_pt1 | contig 54301 bp, 64 predicted proteins | sample LL1503_MetaG_FD_177994 | JGI IMG/M metagenome (GOLD analysis project Ga0214919, IMG submission 177994) | Freshwater microbial communities from Lake Lanier, Atlanta, Georgia, United States - LL-1503 | ecosystem: Environmental > Aquatic > Freshwater > Lake | place: USA: Georgia | collected... | reverse complement strand
GTGGTGCGACAGGAGGGGGAGGTGGTGCGACAGGAGGAGGAGGAGGAGGTGGTGCGACAGGAGGAGGGGGTGTAGTAACAGCACCTGGATATCCTATATTCGGAATCTCCGCAGGCGGAGCTGCCGGCTGCGCCGGCTGCGCTAGGTCTAATCCAAGCGTTTTCGTAACAGCTGCGGTCGAAGATGTTATCGCACGTTCCACAGCTGGTCCAACAACGGGTATTGTAGCAAGCTGAGTTCGGTGAGCTTGGAAGGAGTCATACGATTGTGCCCCGGTTGTCAGTACCATTCGAATAATTGGACCCGCAATCGGTATTAACTGTAAAAAGTTTACAAATGCTGCTCCTTTCTTTCCTTGGGCAAGCGAAAGCATAAACGTTATCCCGCCAATAATTTCTGCTAAAATGATGCTGATTGCTTCTGTGATAAAGCCAACACCAATCACCATGAGGGGTTGTGATATTGATGTGATAACAACATCTTGTATTAAGTTAAGTTTTGGCAGTAATTCCTGAAAAATATCAATAGCACCTATCAATGCTGGTCCTCCAAGCCATGCTTGACTCTCAATAAACGGCAAGATACGGGTAGGTAATGAAAGAATCCATGGAATAAAACTTAAAACCCAAGCAGCTTTTCCCATCGCGGTTGTCTTTTCAGGATCGAATCCTATCTTTCCGAGTTTTTGAGAGACAATTTTTACAAACCAATCCGCAAATTCATCCAATGTTTGTGTATCTGTGCGATGCGGACGTGTCTTTGCAGTATTTTTCATAGATTCTATAGCCTCCGGTGTTTGGAGGGCTCTTCTTTCGTACTCATTCAACTGACCGCCTTTACGCCCAGCCCGTATACGTGTAATACGTTCTTGTATATTTTTCGCATAGGACTGAGTCGTTTGAATGACAGGTAGTACTTGTAATAGTTTTTTAGCAGCATCTTCCGAAAAAAATGGACTGCCATTCTTACTTACCAAAACAGTCTTTCGTAACTGTTCTACACTCTTGGGTGGATTTGCCATTAGATGATTATAGAGATTCCAAAACCGACCTGATGCTTTGGCGAATTCAGCACTTTTCACGTGTTTTAGTATCATATGTGAAAGAATGTTGTCGTCTCGGCTATTCTTCCCATCGTAATACCACATTATATAAGGGATCTAAAACTTCCAACGCTTATCACACTCCAAACAAGTAACAAATGTAGTCATAGGTTCATCTGCCGAGCGTGTCTGCATTTGGTAGTAATCGCACCTAGACTTCTTTTTGCACACCGAACAGTATAGATAGATTGAGGCACAGCCCTTGTTTGAGTACAGGTGTTTATCCTTCTCAATCTGCTTCTCAATCTGTTCTTTCCATCGTCCGACATGAAGATCAACATTCGACATCTCCGCAAACTGTGCTGGCAATATTTCACCCTTTTGTAACTTCTCCAACCAATTGGTAGGATTTTTCACATAACTTCCAGGATTTGTGTTCTCAAAGATTTGGAGACATCTGCCACGATAATGATTACAGAAGATTGGATTTGCCCATCCAACTTCAACTACTAAATCAACACATTCCCGAATAGAGCGTTCAAGCAGTGCCGCTTCCAACTCCTTTGTCAATTCCGGTGAAAGTCCGATTTCCTCAAAACGTTTACGGATCGTTTCGCGGTGAGGTGTGTCCATCGTAATATCGTGGATTATCGGAGCTGTTTTGACACGGGTCTTTTTAAGAGGAATTGGGGCATCTTCATCCACTTCATCTTCGAGTTCCGGAATTTCATCATCAGATTCTTCATTTTCTTCAATATCTTCATTTGGGGTACTCTCTCCATCTTCGCCGTCCTCATCGTCTTGCTCTTCTTCAAACGTCCATCCGGAATACAGGGTTTCATACTCGGAAGGTTTCAAATTCAAGTATGAACTCGATGGTTTATCGTAATTATCCTCGTTTGAACCTTTTGAAAGCATAACGGCAATTGATCCAACAAATATCTCTTCTTGGAAATTACCGCCCAATACATGTTGGTTAATATTGTCGTCGGAATCAGAACCGCATTCCGCAAATACACTTACCCACGAATCTTTATCCGCAATTTTTCCTTGGTACTGGAGTCCAGGCTGCTTCAACTTTGTTCGTAACCATGCCAGAACATCAAGACATTTTACAGGAATATTGACTTCGTGAAGAGAACCATTTGTCTGAATTGTGGTAGCAATAACCATTGTATACCAAACACATCTATGGAATCAAACTTATTCATTTTTGCGAACTCACCAAAACGGATCGGACGAAATCCTAAAAATAGGAAGAGTGGCAGGGAGAATGAACACGCACTTCGGAAGCACACGAAAGTACGCGCGTCACCAGGACCGCAAGGCGGCGGATAAGAAGGCGGAGGAAGCAGCACGCGAGAAGCTGGCAGTTAACGACATCAACTACCCCATTCTGGGGGGCGGATGGTCTTCGCAGGCAGTGCCGGCAGCGGCAAAACCCGAGATGAACTATGCTGCGATCGCGGTGGCATCGGAAGTTCGTGACTCGGGCATTCAGATGAAGAAGGAAGCAGCAGCAGCAGTGGCTCGGCGGAACGCGTTTGAGGCAGAGGCTATTCGTAAGCGAAGGCAGATGTGCTCCGCTGCTCGGATGTCAAACACGGTGGATGGGCTGGTAGAAGATGAAGAGGAGATGGAGCTGGAGTGGGGCGGCGAAGAGAGCGGCGGGGGTGGCGGTGCTGGCGGAAATTGGATTGGGTCGGGAACAGTATGGGATAACGAGAAGGGTGATTGGGACACAGTGGTTCGGAAGAAGATCAAGCCGGTTTCTCACAACGCCACAACATTTGAAGCCGCACCCCTTCAGCAGCTGGAAGAGTATGAGGACCCTGAGTGGTACAACCCGCACGAGAAGGGCTCACTGTGGTAAGAAGAAGTGAGTTCACGCAAAAAAAACAAAAAAAACTAAAAAATTTTTGCGTTTAGGCAGGTGCAGGAGTAGAATGGAAACTATATCTGGGGAAAAAGAATCCGATTGTGTGATTCCATAACCATACGTGTATATGATGCAGGAAATCCGGAATCTTCATTAACAGGTTAAAGCTTGGCAAGGAATATTCACGTTGATATTTGCTTACAAACATAAGATATGTCAGAGCTAACGCGAATACTATAAATAATACACCCCAAATTCCTCCAATCGAGTTCGATAAATCTGAAGCGGATGTTGAAAGATTACTTATTTGCGTTGCCTGTTCTGCTGAGAGTGCTGAGGCATTGGCACCTTGTAAATCTTCCTTTTTTAGTGGATCTACGGGGGGTCCCTCACCTTCTACCGGAATACGCCGACATCGCATATACACTTTTCCATCCCGTTTTTGGTATGCATTATCAATATCTTCACCTTCATTAAAAAACACTTCACGATCACCAACCGGCTGGAGAGGGCGTGTTCCACCTTGACCTTTCGAAGACATCTTTGCAAAATCGGAGGGGTCAATTGTCACAGCAGAATTAAAGACACACCACCGCACATCAGGAAAGCATTCCGGTAATACCCATGAGCCGGTATAGGTATAAAACCCCTTGCTTTCAGGAATAATGTTCTGAATTTCCCACGAATTACCCAACACAACTTCGGTGGGCATATCGGGTTCGGAAGGATAGGGAACAAACGCACTAAAAAATTCAGTAGAAGGAGTATCGCCGGGTGCTGTTCGTACCGGAACACTCAGTGCGACATACAAACCTTTGGGATTCTCAAATAAAACAATGAATTCCGCTTCGGCACGAACATCTTCAATGGTGTGTTGAGCAGGATGGAAAAAGTATGCCTGTTTGGCAGTATACCCTTCTCCGTTGAATCGTACAGTTGGCTTGACATCTCCGAAATTTAAAATTATTGCACCGCTCGCAGAATCGGCAGTGACAGTCGCAGACGGAACCGCAACTTCATCGATAATCAGTTCGCATAAACGGTCGCAAGGTAAGGAGAATGAACGAGATAAATTGACGGGGCTTTGGTGTGGAGCACCACATGCCTTGTATTCGTCCGGCCACTGTTCGGCAGTGTCGAACACACTCATTGTTAAGGCATCCGAACAAAATCCGAGATCGATGACAGTGGGTCGCTCAGCCACAAGAGTGAGTTTTCCATCTTTGTACGTTGTCGTTCCTGAATATCGATATCAATGGTGTCCCGGAAGTACATGGATGTAACCACAACATCGTGCGGAGTATTAATTCGGTAAGCACGATAAATACTCTGCTTTTCTAGAAACGGATTCCAGTCCGGAGAAGTGTTGATGACGTGGTGAATCCAAGGAAACGAAACGCCTACCCCGCCTGCTTGAATTTGTAGAAGAAGGACAGCCGGAGGTCCATTGTAGCCCTCCATTTCCCGGCGTGTCTTGGTAGATGTCTTGCCGGTGAGAACCAGCACCGGCACGTCTGCCGGAATCTTTGCCCGAATCAATTCCAGTTCTGTCTTGAAATGTGTAACAATCATCGTTGACTTACCTGCGAGCTGATCTGCCACAACCATTTCGGAAATTTTGTTGAATTTTGTCACTTTTGTTCCGTCCCAATCACCTACCTCTCCGCCTGCTTCTTCTGCCCACACCTTCTCGGCGTTCAACACCAACTGCGGGTGAATTGCTGCCTGGCGTTTGCGAATTAGCAGTGTCAGCATCATTTGTCCTCGCTGTCTCCACGGAATAATACGAGCGTTCCGGACAATCCAGTTGTGGGCGTCATCAATCTTTTCCGAGACGTAGTCGTACAACATCCGTTCTTCCGGAAACTCGAAATCGTAGACCATCTTCTTGAAAATGAGTTTGGGTCCCCCTTCCACGACATCCGATCGTAACTTCCGGAGAAAGTAGTATTTGAACGCAGCACCTACCATAACCTTGTTCGGCGAGAGAAAATCCATGTAAGCATTCATATCCGCATCGCGATTGTTGAACGGTGTCGCCGTAATTCCCCATCGGTATGTCGTTGTCTTGGCAATTTCCAGAAATTTGTTGAAGATGTTGTTCTTGTTCCGCATAACGTGTGCCTCGTCCACTACAAACCGCGCAAACTTCTGCGCCCGGTACCATTCGTCGTTATTGAAAACGGATTGGTGCGTTGCCACGACCACAGTGTCCCGGCGGAGAACTATTCCTTTCTTGTAGACACGTACATCGTACTTGAAGTTTGAGTACATTCGGAGTGTATCTGCCCATGCCCCGATCGTGCTCTTTGTTGTTAGAAGAAGTGTTGATCCGCCACCCGATCGGGAATCGATCAGTGCGCTCATAATATGTGTTTTACCAAGTCCCATCTCATGGCAGAGAAATCCGCCGGGCACTTTCTTATCTTGTTCTCGTATTTCCATCCATTCCACTGCTTCTTTCTGGTATGAAAACATCTCATCCGCACCTCGCCGCCCTCCTCTATTTTCAGGGGACTTTCAAATTCGTTTTTATGAGAGTAACACAATGGGTGATACAAGCACAAACTTAGCAACGGCATCACTGACCTTCAGTGTTTTGTCGTTTCTGCTACTGATTGTGGTAGTAGTTATAACATTCTTTCCAGGAATTGCAGCGGCATTAAAAGCAGCATCTGCAAATGCGGGTGGATCGGGAGTGATGGCAGGTATCAAATCGGTTTTTGCGTTATTGGGTGCGTTTTCTCCGGATATCGCAATCTTATCGGGATTTATCTCTGACATTATGAACGGATCATTCCGATATTCCGTGACAAGTTTCATAAGTATTATCACGGTGATTTTACATTGGGTTATTGCCGGCTTAATGTATGGTTTCGCGAAGGGTGCTAGCACAGGTGTTCCGGGGGCAGCAGCAACAGCAGCAGCAGTTGTGAGTGCCGTAACAGGTACGAATACGAATACGACAACAGAACCAACAGTAACCGGGCTAGTTAGTTCTGCTGCTCCTGGTGTTCGTTTAGGAACAGGTGGACCAGGCACTGAATTTACAGCAACAGGTGAAGCTGGATTACCAACAGCAGCTGCTCCCCGTGCATCTGCTCTCACCGGAACGGGTGTTGCAAGTTCTGGTATATTTGGAAGGGGGTCCAGAGCACTCGCTGGATTGGGACCCACTATCCCCGGAGCGAGACCATCGAGGAAGGTTACACTCGGAGGACCAGGATCGTCTGTCAGCCGTCCCGGAGGTATGGCTGGGGGTGCCCTGAATTTACCGGATATCAACCCCTGTGCGATCCGTGGTCTTGGAATGTTTGATATCTCAAAATCACCTATGGGTATTGCTGCTCTAACTTCCGTGTTCACAGTCTATCTTCTAGATATGTATGTTGGCGATAAACGATCAAAAACAGAGACAGGTGTCTTCCTACTGTTTTCAAGCGTAGTTTACGGCTTGAATTTGTTTGCGTATAAAGAGTTCAAGTGTTACGGTGCGACATACGGCGAAATCGCAAAAGCTACCATCTTACCTGTTGTGGTAGGTCTTGTGGGTGGAGCATCTGGGTACGCGGTTCTGAACACACACTATTCCAGCTTTCTGCCATTGGATGGTCAATCAATCAACAGCCCTGCTTCACCCGGTGGTATGACGGGACAGTGTAGTGCTCCCAATGATAAAGACCAGTTTGTGTGCGACGCATACAAAGACGGCAAACGCATTTCTACTTCGACGGTTTCGTAGCCCCAGCCGTAGCCTGCTTTCCTTGTTTTAACAAATAGAGATAGCCCATCATACTTGTTCCTTTATGCGATCCCAATAAATACTCACCATTCATCACAACCATCGAAGGAATACTTTCAACCTTGAAATACTTGGCATATCCGTGGGGGTCATTGTTGATATCGACCGATTGCCAATTAAAATCAGAATAATCTTCTTCCAGCTCTGCCCACACTGGCTTGACGTGTTTACAAGGCTCACACGTCGCTGACGAAAACACGAAAACACTAATCGAGCTCATCTGTCTTTATAATACGCGTGACAGTTAAATGGCTCTCTTCCACCAATCTATAATGGAGCGTCTTGTGTATCTTTGATTTCTCGAGATTGTAGTTTCGGAGTTGTAGTGTCTTTTTGAATGCTGAAATAAGTGCTGATTTTAGAGCATCACGATCAAGACTATCCAGATTCTGTTTCAACGATGTAATAAGAGCATCTTCCGAAATTGGAGCACCCATCAAAGCAAGCGGAATTCCTTCAATCGCATTATCGGTAGATTCACCTCTCACAACTTTTGTTTCAAGATCTGACATTTTCACTGTACGCTTTTCTTCAACTGCTTTGCGAGCAAGATCATCCGCAATCTGATTCCACTTGGAATGCTCGTCTGTTCCACCCGTATGTGCTTTTACATGCGTAAACACGTAGCCGGAATAATGAGCGAGCTCTTCAATAATTTTTTCAATAATGACACGATGAACTACCGGTTTACCCTCGGCAGTCATCCAGTTCTTTTTTCGCCATCCCACTACCCACTTTGTCAAACAATTAATCGAGAATTCCGAATCCGTATAAACTCGTGCTTGAATTTCAGCTGGATCACCCATCAATGTCTTTCCTTTCAAAAGCCCTTCATAAATAGCTCGTAATTCAGCCGCTTGGTTTGTTCCTGATTCTAAGGGAGATCCCCACGAATCAGTAATCTTGTCAGGATATACAACCGCATATCCAGCACTTGCGTTTTTACGACCATTGTTCACACATGATCCATCTGTATAAATTCGCAGCATATTATGTGTAATTTACAGCTTGGTCTCGTAATTCGTTTTCATTGGTGATTTTATCCCAAGGCGGAATACTACCTTCCACAACAATAGTAGGAATCACATGCGTAACTCCCTCAATAAAGCGAAGTATACATCGACTCAGGATGGCACTCTGAACATAGTTGAGTTGTTCGACATGAAACCATACGCGACACCGATAACTTTTGGTTTCGAGCCATCTTCGCAGTGTTTGTTGACACGCTAAACTCAAAAAGTGTGCGTGCCATACCATCAACAACTTGATTCGTTTAGAGGATTTCGATGTCACCCAGATTTCAAACTGTTTTGAGAATTCTTCAACCGAACACGTTTCTGCCGCATCAAGTTCCGAGGACTCTACTTCTTCGGAATATTTTGTAACATATTCTCTCCAAAAAATACGTGTTGATTTATCATCCAGTGGTTCGTGAAGAACCATATGGGGTGGAGGACATTCAACCATTGATTATTAAGACTCGATCGGCGTAACAATCTTTCGGATCGGAGTATCGACCGAAACAATATACAAACTGTTTTCTGTCAGAACGATATAACACCCCTGAATCTTAAAAAGGTTCTGAATTGTCGAGGTATACTCCGTCTCGGACTTTACAAGGTATTTTAGCGTGTCCTTGACACCGATACAGCACTTCTTATCACAGCTATCCACCCAATAATCTAAAAGAATCGGACGATCGTCATCAAGAGCAATCTGAGCCGCACGCAAAAGAACGCCCGGAGGCGGAAGGTTTGATTTAGAAGCTGCTGCCCCAGCAGTTACCAGTGCGGCGGATGCGGCGGATGCGGCGGGAGATGCGGAAGCCATCTTTGTGAAGACATGCGAAGTAGATTGGTTTATTACGAACGCGACATGTCATCCATCTTGAAACGGCTCCGCATACACAAACACGGCGTGTGCTCTTTTGGCAGGGCATAAATCTCTTTTGCTTTTAGTGCGATGATCCGGCAGATCGGATGCGTCTTTCCAAAGCGGGACAGAAGTACCTTGGAAGACTCGAACAGAAATGTCACCAACTGATCAACAGACTCCGAGACAATCTTGTCCACCGGCAACCGGATCGACTCATCCAGTTCAGCGATGGATGTCGAGATAGCAGTCTTGATTGTCTCTTCATCCACAAGACCACGCAGGTGAAGCTCCGTCGCAAAGATGCCAAACCCACGCCGAATCTCTCGCTTCTTGTTCCACTCGCAAATGCTGTCCTCGTACCCCGGGCTACCATTCTCCGGAAACACGATGGTGGTGGTCATGTCAAACAGCGTGTTGAAGGTCTCGGTAGAACACGAAACCTGCAGATCCTCCTTGACATCGGGATGTGCCGAATGAACCAGTTCAAAGATATTCGCCATCATCTTTGAGAAGAATGGCATCGAAACACCTCGACTAAACAGCAGGTTGACAACACGGAGACGGAACAACTCCGGCTCCTCCACGCGACGTGTAATGATTTCGGAGATCGCTTTTGCTGCTGTGGCGACCGTGGCATTCGATGCCTTGTTGGTGATACCCACAACCAACTCATAGTCGGGGTCGTCTTTTTTGAGAACTGTTGCTTTCAGCTCGACAAGAACTGTGTGTCGCCAATTGCCACGCTCATGACCGTGGCGAGGCGCTTTAAAATTTGGCTTCTTCTTGAAAATCTGTGAAACGGGTGCGAGTTGCATAGTGGCGATGATGTCCTGAATGGACTTGGGGATGCTCAGCAGATTCGTGTTTTTCAGTGCATACAAACGGGTAGGAGTAATAACTTCCATCTTCTCGGCGGCACTACCTACCTTTACCCAATACTTTCTAAATCCGTTTTCACCAAAACGAATTTGTGAATAGGCTTTCGGTATGGAGAGTGTCCATCAAATAAGATGTCTTCTGTTAGCATAATGGCGGACTCGGCACCGGAGACCACCAAGTTCCAGACTTCCTGGGTCTTGTGGTACTTTGATCCGCGAAACAAGGATTGGACACTGTCGAATTACAAGAAGGTGGCTGATATTTCAACACCTCAGCAGTTGTGGACCATCGTCTCCTCCATTCCGAAGGAGGCGTGGGAATGCGGTTATTTCTTCTTCATGCGCAGCGGGTTTCGTCCCATTTGGGAAGTTCCCGAAAACGAGAACGGTGGTTCGTGGTCAAAAAAGGTACGTACATCCGAGATCGTTGATATTGCCGTTGACTTGATGGTTCATGCGGCGACCGGTTGTTTGTTGACTACCCGTCAAGATACTCTAGCAGGTTTCTCTACATCCCCCAAAGGCGACTTCAATGTCGTGAAAATCTGGAACACAACATCGGGGGCATCAAACGCAAAACTTCTAAATCAAACAATGACTTGTTTCCCCGTCACAGACGAGGTTGTCTACACTGCTCACAAATCTCGTCGGTGATAATTTGTCAGAATACGCGTCATTGTATCGCGTGTCCCTCCGGAAATCTTGAAATCATTGTCGTGTATTCTTTCCCACAACGAAGAATCACCAAACATGTTTTTCATTGGATAATCAGAAGGGTATTCAACACCTTGAAATCTTGCTCTCTCAAGTAATGCCACCACTTTGCCAGTATCTTCTGTAATCACACAAAACCACACATCGTTTAAAAGTGTATCAATATCAACCTTTGCTTGTTCGGACTTTCCGTGTTTTGAAGCAATCTGTTCTCCGAAAAGAGTGGAACTCCACTGGGAATTAAAGTCTGTTAAATCGGTGGTATTCGCACCCCAACCTTCAACTTCCCCTACATTATCGTAATTGTACGTTCCAACTTCTGGGGCTTCCTCGGCACTCTTACGCAACCACATCGAGGCTACACCATCGAAAATACGATCAGATGTAGAATAGTTCGCCTCGCGTTTGCCGCTCATTTGTAAATCCCCTACAAAACTTGTTTAAACCTATTACAATGAGAGACGATGTGGGTCTTGTATTTGTGGGCTTGGCTATTCTATTTATGATCGCAATACTCTATGGACATCGACGCAGAGAATCGTTTGCGAATGAGTCCAATGTTTGGGATTCTATCCAGCGTGAAGTCGAAGCCGATTTACAAACTTTTTTGGTGTTTGATGTAGGAACCTTTCGTGCAAACACCTCCGATCAAAAGAAGTTTTTTGTCATGATCGACGGAGTTCTCTCTGACGCACAAAAGCTAGAACTCGTAGAAAATCAAGAAAAGATAGCTGCAGCTATCAACAGCAAAACAGCCATCACTGATCAATTTAATACCGGGTTTGATATATCTTGGAACACTATATCTGAGTTAATAAAACCTCTGTCTGGAATTGTTGCACAATTAGAACAAGCCAGCATCAACATTCGGTCTCCAACCCAGTACGAAGATCCAAGTGTAAAAGAAAATGTGATAGCTGCCCAACTCAAACCCTATTTTAAAGGAACCTTCGATCTTGATAAACCGTTTGATACACGGATGGCTCTTTTGGATGCCCAATATGCTCATATAATTGCAAACAATGCGAAAGGACAAACGGGAGTTATGGATATCCCAAATGGTGATTCGGATCAAGTCAAATCAATGATGAGGTTGTGGTTCATGATGACAATTCCCCAACGCCACGCTATTCCAGGCGTAAAATCATTAATGTTTACAATCGCCAAATCCTATATGAGCTCGCCTTATATAGGCTTACAAAACGCCAAAGCAGTCCCAAAAACAGGTGGGGAAAGTATCGTATCAAATGTCTTTTCGAGTATTTTCGGTTCGTAAGAATAAAATGCCAAACGGTTCTATTGCTCAAATGGCTGCGAATCGCTCTGACCAAACATATATGCCTTCTGGGGGTTCCGAAGTAGATGTCGCGTACAATGCCAACCCTATCCCACTTCCTCCGCCAAACAACCTTACAACCCCAGGTGGGGCAATTCAACCTTTTAGTGGGTGGGGTGGTAGACGCAAGACATTGAGAAGAAATCGCAGCCGTAAAACAATATGCCGTCGTTCGCGGTGCAAACGCCCCATACGCTCTACAAAGGTCTTTCGGGGAAAAAGAAGATCGTAAAACCGATGCTTTTTAATTTTGAGACCGAAGCTGTTCGAGCGATGTGTATGCGGGGTATGTTGGTACCAATTGATATTGTGTGGGCTGACAAAGATGGAATTATAACAAAAGTATACCACAATTGCCCTATACAAGATCAACACAAGCCATATTCTTCTGTTACTCCTGCCAAATATGCCATCGAGTGTGCGGCGGGCGACGCGGCTCGCCTCGGTTTGAGAGAAGGAAGCCAGATTCGTATTTTAAGGAAGTAGCTGAATGTAATATAAACGCAATGACACTCGTGGAGGCGAAGACGGTTCAGACGGGGGCATTCAGAACTCTTATTGAGGCTCTGAAATGTATCCTTGTCGAGATGAACTTTACCTTCGATAAAGAAGGTATTCGTATGATTGCGATGGACAGCACGCGTACCGTGATGGTTCATATGCGTTTAGCCGCTTCACAGTTTGAAAAGTATTCGTGTTCCCAAGAGAGTCTTGTTGTTGGTTTGAATACCGATCACCTTTATCGCATTGTCAAGACCGCAACGAACGACGATACAATGACGCTTCAAATTGATAATAATGACTCGAATCATTTGAAAGTTATTTTAGAAAACGGTGTGAAAAAGCAGGTGACAAAATACAGTTTGTCGTTGCTCGATCGCGACGAGCCTCACATCGAGATGCCGAATACCGAATTCCCCGCAAGAATCACAATGCCCTCGGTCGACTTTCAAAAGATGTGCCGTGATATGACGCTTCTTTCAGCAAAGACGGTAGAGATCAAGAGTGTTGGTTCCTCGATGATTTTTGGATGTAAGGGTCAGTTTGCCACACGAACCACAGTAATGGGTGATTCGGAGAGTGAACTATTTAGTATTCAAAAAGATTCGAAAGATCAGATCATATCGGGTGTGTTTTCGCTACCCCATTTGGTCTTGTTTACGAAGTGTACCAATCTATCCAACAATTTGGATCTCTACATGAAGAACGATTGGTTTTTGATGATCAAGTATGTGATTGCCAACCTTGGCGAGATTAAGTTGTGTTTGATGCCGTGTACATCTACGACGGCGGCGTAGGTAGAGGAAGAGCAGGCTTCTTTGCAACGATGCGATTCGATACGCGGTGATTCCGTTCAATACGCAGCTTTGTTGCTGGGGATACGCTCGAACCAACCAAAAGACTTGGTTTACCATTCACCATCTGAACATAATAACCGTTCTTATCCAAGGTAAAGGGCTTTTTAAGAGTATTGTTATGGTTGTAGGGTCCGCGTTGGTCTTTTGGATCTGACCATGCGGGTAAAACCCAATCGCATACTCCAACCTGTTGTGCGGGTGCTACTGTGACCACAACTTTTCCACCCGATGTGGTTGTTGTTTTTACGGGTGGGACGGTTACAACAACCGTGTTGCTTTCAACAGGATCGCACACGTAGGAAGAAAAGAACGTGCGTCCGTCTCCGGAATCCCACCAACCGTTGGAAGTAGGATCCCACAATAACTCAAACACTTCATGAGCTACACAACTGGCAACCGTGGGTACATCGGGATTTGCCGAATACAACAAAACTCCACCGTTTTGTAAGACATTCTCAACAAAACACTTTCCATGAGGAAGTACGCCGGTATTGACTGTTGACTCGGCGTTATCCACTAAAAACACCTTGAGTAAATTGGCTGTATCGGATCCTTTCGGCACATATTTAGCTTTGCATACTGTCATCCCCCAATCCTGGCAAAACCTTGGCAGGATTTGGTTTATGGCACTTACAATAGTATTGCCCTCTACATCGGAAACAAGCGTGCTGGAATTAATGACTGCGAGCTGCATTATATTATGTCAATTTTTTAATGTTTATTGACTTTGTGCGGCTTTCCATTCTTGATTGTCCAACGAGTACCGGTCTTCTTCTCCCACTTCTTTAGAAGACCCTTACTCTTAGCAGTCTTGCTCTTCTTTACCGAAACAATCCGACCCGCCTTATTATACTTTAGACTCTTGCGTGTTAATCCACCGCTCGTGTGGTGTGCGGTTCCATGCATAACCTCCGCACGCGATCCTACCATACGCTGTCTTCTTCCTCCTTCTATATCCGACATTTTACTAGTTTAACGCGATAATTTTTTGGATACATCGGCATCTGAAACAATTAGCTCAGTAGGCATTTCCATATACAAAACAGAGCTGAAAAACGGCGATGTTCTGTGTTGCCATACAACATCTCGTATTTTTTCGTTTGTGCTTAGCGTGGTGAACAGTCTTTTTTCTAGCTTTGTGCGTTCCAACGACGGTTTGACTTTCTTGATTTCGACACGACATACATCTCCATCCCACGCACATAAACTACCTGAACAATCACCATCCGAACAAGGCGAACGCATCTTTTTCACAAAGGTGGGAGGATCATGTGCTTGGCTAAATGTTAACGAATCATCCATCCATGTACGAAGAAGTTCTTTGAGTTGCGGTGTATTTTCAGCAAGAGCGTTTTTCAGATCTGCGTAGTCTTCCCCGGTTTGGATATCGTACGAGAGCTGATATAGAAGAAAATCAAATACTTCTGCTTCATATGTGATATCTCGGGCAGGTGTGGGTGATTCTTTACCCCACACAAGCTTTTCTTCACCTACATTTCGTACTGTTTCAGTTATTTCGGCTTGTAAGGGTGATCCTTCGTCTGTTTGTACAGGTATACGCAATCCCGATCGCAAAATGATCTCAACACCATGTCCTGAACTATTTGCCAAAAAATGAGCAAATTCAAATCCAGGATGAAATTTTCGGAATTCACTAACGAGCTCCATCATATCGCTTTTTTCAGGAAGATCTTCATACGGAATTTCTGAATATCCCACCACCTTTTCATCAAAGAATGTCGGTATTTGTGCTGTTGGTTTAAACGGTATTATGGCTGTTTTCGCCATAAAAAGAGCCTGTGCTCTTCCATAAGGATCCAGCACAACTTTCATATCGGGAATCATCGCTTGTAAGGCTGAATTCGAGTTTAAAAACTTTACGGCTGTATCCACTGTGGGTATATCCGAAACACATGCTTTTCCACGCATTTCAACTAGTTTTTTGAGAAGTGTTGATGGAAACAAGCTTTTGTAAATATTTGCGGTGAATTGAGGCGAGGTTGTTATACGTGCTACGTGTGAAATGTATTCGGGATCTCCTCCTTCCGATATCATTACAACAACTGACCGATTCACAGCACGTACAGCTCCCACATTCATAAAACACCCGATCTGAACAGTTTCCCCAACATAAATAACAAACAACTGACAATCTAGTGCTAATGCTGTATATTCAAGTTCTTCCATCGGTGTCAACATTTTATCCTGGAATGCTTTTCGGATCGCATCTACACGCCCCGCAATTCGTTCACGATATTTGAGGTTTGCCGGGATAATTGACGGATCACCATCTCCTGATTCACCTTTCCATGATCTGAAAAATGAACATCGCATAATCGAATCAGGCGTGGCTTTTACAGTTCCTCCAAGTTGTAGAACGGCGGGTAATGTATCTCCTGCGTGACCAACACCTACACGGTAAAAACCCGATTGACCGGCTTGTATACGATTCCCTGCCGAGACTGTATCCGCATAATTGAGCGTTATTCCCAGAGCCTTGCCAACCATACGCGGTATATATCCTAGTCGAAGCGGACCTAGTTTTGCTTTTAGTTCACCCAAGACATAGAATGCCTCAGCTGTGGAGGGAGTTTCAACTTTTGGGGCACTTATTTTGGTAGTCTGTTGTGTCGTGAAACAGCATGGAATAGGTTTATCATTCTTTTTAGATTTATACTTGACATATCCAGGATACACAATTGATGGATCACGCTGAATAATGGGAAACTCGATAATATCCTGTGTTTTTTCAATTGCTTTATCGGTAGAACGCACTTTACCGCCACATACAGGACATTCCTTTTTATCACCAAGCTGTTCTTCTGTTAGAGGTAATCTATCAAAAGTACACCAGAATGCTGGACATACAATATGACCATCTGGATCTTTTACATCTAACACCGCACCTGGAACTTGGCGAGGATCGTAATCTGGATTTATTTTATCAAGTTCTTCGGGACGCATAATGATGGGTTGACGAGGTTTATCACACTTTCGGAGAATTTGAGGATCATCGGGATCATATGTTTCAGGATCGAATTCACGCATTTGATTCAGGAAATATGTCGCCATTGATTTTTGAGAACCTTTTGGTGCTACACGTTTCTTGGGTGGTGGTGGGAGAGCATCCGGTGCAGGTTCTTCTTCTTTTTGTGCTACAACCCCAACATCTCCAATATCACCCAATAATTCATCCAAGAAATCAAGCCCACCTTCTTCAAGTTGTTCTAAAACCACCGGTTGAGCAACTGCTCTCTCAACCGTTTCTAGACGTGCGGGACATACACTATCCAACGAAGAATCTTCCGGGTTAATCAAAACATCACGAAGAATGTTTATGTATTTTCCAACACGAGCTAAATCATTCGCATATGTCACAATCGCAGCAGAAGGTGTGAATTTAAACGTGGGTAAGTTTGAAAACTGTTTATCCAGTATATCAGGATTCTCGCCTATCTTTTCACGAACACTTGTTAGAAGTGTACTCGCAGATTCGGGCGAAACATCCAACTGATCAGCGATATCGGTTACAGATGTACTCTCGTTTTCTTTAAGCATACTTAGGACACTGACTTCTTCGGGTGATAATCCCGTCTCAGTCTGAGAAGATCGTAAAAGTTTGAATAAGAGTTTGTCGTGATCCATCACTTCAAACAAGGAGCGTAAACAATCAAATCTTCTGAAATCGCCTACTTTTAGTTCTTTGGAATATTTGAGTGATGCTGCTAAATCTTGAAGTACCCATCTTGAATCATCTAAATCTGTAGGATCTAAAAATGCTGAAAGACCATCGATGGATTGAATCCATTCTTTTGCTCGCACCTGTAAAGCATCTATTGTCTCTTCTTTGTCGTCGGGACGATGAGAAGAAACAACGATTTCAGTAGATGTTACTGTGATGCGGTCATAATTGAAACGAGCACTACCACGAAACAACAAAAGAGCTGCCTTGTTTTTGGAAGGTTTTGTCGATGTCCACCAGTAATTCCATGTACGCATATCCAAAAAAGGGTTTTTAGGATTAGGAGAAGGTGTGTAAAATTTATGGCGAGACTGTTCTTGTCTAGATCCAAAGAATGTTATCACGGGCGTGTTCTTGGATACCGTTGTTCCGTAAAAAATCTGCTCGAATCGGTTGCGAGGAGCCCTCCCAAACTCCGTGTTTACAAGGGGAATCTTCCATCTCACACGCAAAACAGACTCCTTGCTTGGTCGAGGAGACTTTCGATCTAGAAGTTCCCGCAATAAATCAGATTGTTTCCGAATCGACCGGGCTATTTCATCGGGTACCACGGACGGGCTTCCAGATCTTAAAAGAGGGTAATAAAGTAACTCCAAAGGCGGTTTTATCGAATCTTCATGCAGAATAACTCTGAAGCCAGCTGTTTTTGTAGGATGTATCTCGCAAAATAATGAACGTGTTTCTGTCGACAACATAGAAGCAGGAGGAACAAAGGGTGGATCGGAAGTATTGTCAAGTGGTAGAATCCACGAACGATCTTCCAGTGCCCCCAAGAGCCGTAATTCGGTAAAAGTTGATTCGCGTTTTGTTCGAAGCATCATCCACGAAGACTTGTCGTTGACGTTCTCAATCTTCCAAGAAGGTTCGGTATGTGCTTCCCATAATTGTAAGGATGGAGCCCCAATCTGTTTACCTTCGGGAGACATTCTCAAAAACGCCGCTTCCCATCTTCGCGAATCTTTGGAATAGTAATCAGCAGGGAATTCAGATTGGACATAGATTCGCATCTTGTCGGGGTGAATACCTGCTTCAATACCGATACGCATACGGACAGTTTCAATACTATCGTCCAAAAACATGGTGATGCTTTTGGATGTACCTGGCAATGAAACAGTCAAGGTCACCTCCTCAGACATATTGTTTATTTCGTATGTTTAATATAAATGGATCAGACCTCTTCATCTTTTGGTTATAAAGGTAAGGGAGCATCAGGCACGGACGTGACAGCTCTCCGACGAAAGCTAGCAGAAGCGCGCACGTATCAGCCCACAGACAAGAAGCGTGGTATACTGCGTATCACAGATATTGTAAAATTTAAGCCGACATTTAACGTCTTTTCGCAGGTTACAGGACTACCACTACGCCAGTGAGCTGAAATCAAGCGAAGAATACTCGTCAAAATTATTATCCAACAATTCAAATTCCAGCGTCAATGAATGGTCTGCGTTGTTGAAATCAATAAGGTTTCCAAAATGATCGCGAAATTTTATATTGAGTGTTTTTAGTTGCGAGAGTGGAGGTGAAAGAACTGAACGGTTTAGGGGAATTCCTACTTCTCTGAAAAAAACGATATCTCCCGCATTTGAAGTAATAGGAATTTTCGCAAAACATCCGTCGACATTTCCCGATAACCGGTTATCAACAGATGTTTCATCCTCTTTATTTATCAAGTCTAATTCCATCAGAATATAATTCGGAGTATTTAGCTTAATCACAGTATCGGATACTAGTGTGTTGGTTGTGGAGTTGTAAGCCTTCTTCAGAAAGCCCATATAGAATCCAAGACCCCAGGTTGTCGAGCGTGGAAGAGAATCCGGGAAGGAGAACGTGAACGCCGTTGCTGCCGTGCCAAAAGTGAATTTTAGCGTTGTTGCGTCATATGTTAGTGTGAAAGCACCCCCACCAAATCCAGTGGTATTATCATTCAATGCTGCCAACATAGCTGTAATAAACGAAGTGGTATCATAATTTCCGTCCGGGATTGTGATCGTTTTAGTGGTTGTATGAGTAACCTCAAACGATGTATTCTTTAGAGCAGCTGAGAAGGAATACCAGCTTACAGGTATTTCGGCAGAACGCAGTGTAACCGAATAAACATTCTCGTACACTTTTGGTAGAGTTACCGAATACTTGGAGGGTGTCTGTGTGGGGTTACGGTCACACGAGTCAATAAGAAGCGTCTTTCGTACCTTTCGGTAGAGCTTCTTTGGTTGATTCCTATTCATTATATAACGAGTAGGTTAAAACTTACGTGTTTTAGACGGTCTTATACAATGTTATGGGTATACGCATCTGTTGATCTCTTATCCGCTCACAAAAAAGCACTGGAAGATCTGCCTTCGGGATACGTCGATCTTCGAAAGTTGTCTTCGGATACACTGAGCACTGCTGTTCGGGACTTTTGCGATCATCATCGTACAGGTCATATTTATCTCGGGTTTTTAGATCCACTGTTGATGTTACATCCTATCCAAGAGACACTTTTGCGGCGAGGATTTCAACATTGTACTGTAAGCGTTGTTGTATCAAACCCGTATTTGCTTCCTTTTTCATGGAAAAACGGAATAGAAAAGCTAGTGGTTGTCTCATCTACCAATGCCAATACTGACGATACCAAAGCTCTCAACGATGGTGGTTCTTCACACCTTCAAAATGAAGTTGAACACCGACAGGTTGTTGAGGGAACTACCAATCAATCCGGTGTTGATCAAGGTGGAAAAACGAGGAGTGCTCCGAAGAGGCGAAAGCAAGCGAGACAAAATCAAGCGACGAAATCCTAAAATCATTACTTCATCAGGATTCGGTAATAATTCTGTTACCGCAGTTCTTTTAGATGATGGTGGCGGAACTCTACCTCGCAAAGAAATCACTGTAAAAATCTTTCATAATGGAGTATTTCATATGACGGGTATTTTGGACCCTTTATATGAAACATCAACTCTCCAATCTATCGAACATATATTCGCCGGATTGCCACCGGATTGTATTAAAGAAGGTGGATGGGAACACATTTCTAGGCGTGTTGTTTTGATGAATTACACGACGGCTCTTCCAAGCGATTCCAAGATTTCCAGATTGGCGATTCAACGTTTCTTCCAGGAAAAAGGTATTCGTGCCGACTTTGAACCTGATGTATCACCCTGTGTAAAAATCGTATTTCCCGAACGATGGACTGCGTGTATATTTCGTACCGGAAAAATCAATTTGACAGCTCTGACATCGCATGAAGATTGTACATTGTTTGTGGATAAGTTAGGTCCTCATTTGGCAGAGTATATCACTCAATCTGGATTGAACGCTCCTGAGTGTAATACCACGTCACCATCACTCCCACAAACAAAGTAATATTAAAAATCAAGAAATAGACCATGTAATCTGAACGGATTGGTTTCTTTTCAACAAAGGCGACGTAACCTCCGACCAGAATACCGAAGCCGACGAGTGCGCTTAGGAGACCTCCCAGTTTTCCGAGAGTTGAGACGGAGACGCCTTGCATTACCTTTTCTCTGTGTTTTTCTTCTTCTTCCACCTACACTTACTTGGCGAGGAGGAGCACTTCCAAGTGCGTCATACTTTGCACCTTCGGCAGCATCCGCTTTTAATTGTAACATACCGGCAAATACTAAATTCGGGTGCGGTCCTGTTCCGGCAGTCGTTGCTTGAGGTAAATTTTTGACTTCAACTGCTGCTCCACCTTTGTGTCTCCGACGTCTACCTCCGCTCATTTTTCCTCCAAGAACTTTCAGTGCCCCTACTTGTGCAGTTCTATTTGCGTCAACGTTTGCAGCAGCAGCTTGGATTGCTGAACCCATCATATTCATAGGTTTTGGTTCAGCAGGTGGAGGAGTAGGTTTCATAATTATAGCACCATCCCCTCCTACTGTATACTCTGGAGAGTTCATTGTATTCTGCGTATACCTTTTTCAGAGAAGAGTCTGATCTATTATAAATGGCAGCAGCAGCGACAACTACTCCTCACACCGCAACAGAAATTCAAGCGATGGTTCGGAATATGGACGAGTCAAAGATTCGTCATGCCGAAGTTAAATATCATGAGAAGCTGTATTACGAAGCTGTAAAAGCAGAGAATCCGATCTTGTACGATCAGTATCCCGGCGTGTTTGCCCTACATATCGAGGATAAGTTGGATGAGACGTTTTTCTATATGCTGAATGAGAAGCGAAAAATGGAGAAGGGTGAATCAAACGAGGATCAGTCTTCGATTCGTGTAGGACAAAAACTATTCAATCGTTGGGTAGCTCCTGTCATTAGTAATACTCCGGCACCATCTTCCCAATCCTATAGCGAGTATTACAAGTCCCTTTCTAAACAGGGCTAACCACTGGGGTTTCTGTTACTCTTCGTAATACTGTTTTGGAACGACGAGCCATCATAACGGTGATTGTAATAACGACTGCACAAAACGCAATACCACCAACAACAATAGCAATCACTGTGTTTGTTTCAACGGTAGGTTCAAGAGCTGGGATGTTCGGAACCGGATACGCGGAAGGATACGTGGTAGTATACGCGATAGGAGGATACGAGAGAGGAGGAGACAAACTTGACGAGTCTGCCATTACCCCAAAAAGTTGGTGAAACAGCGGGTTAACTAGGAATAAATAACCTTTCGCAATCCATATTCTCGCATACACTTTTCAAGGAACAGTGTACAGTCATGACATGGTTTTGAGTTTCGCATTTCTCCTTGTTTGTTGTAGCGTACAACAAGCAATGTTGCTCCACGAAGTAGTGAAAGGTCGCCTAAACTTTTCACGACTGCGCGTTCTGCGTGTATTGTGTAAGTGGAATACCCACACCCTAACTTACGAGATCCTACCCGATTCGTAGCACTTGCCAGAATTTTGTTTCGTTTGACGATTGTAGCATGATGATTATGATGAAGCTCGTCCATTCTCGCAATCACTATTTTTTTTCACTTGAAAGATAAATCCATTTTACTCCTTTTCAGATGCGGCAACAACATGTTCAGAATCAGCAGCAAACAATTCTGTTCGAATACTTTCCAGAATATGTCCAAGTGTATTTCGTCCTTGCCATTTTAAAGGGTCTTTGGCAATCGTTGTTCCCGACGATGTCCCAATACCCCAATGTGGATCACGAGGATCCGCATTCGCAATACGTTTATTACCGGTTTCAAACAGTAGTTTGCGAATCGCAGGATTCTGTGTAAACTTTGCCCGCACAATATCAGTCATTACTTGATCTTGTTTTGCATCCCACGTTTCTTGATTGAAGTTCTCCACCTTCTTACCAAACGATTTCGCTGACTGTGCCGATTTTGCATTGACAATCTTGTCAAACATCTTTTGATCAAATGTTGCTGCTTTTGCGGCTTGATATGCGTGTTCAGCAGTCTTGTACTCAATACCGTTCATCTTGAATGGCGCATCATAAAAGTTCGAAAGAAACGAGTTCTCAGGATTCTTCGAAAAGAAGTAGACGATTTCCGGTAGAGGTTCTACTACCTTCTTGATAATTTTGCGTCTTACTTTTGGTGCTGCCGGAGCTGCTTCATCCTTCTTTTCCTCCGTCGATTGAATCATTGGTACCGGCACAAACACTGCTTTCTCCTCCTCCCCAGCCTCCTCCCTGCCGGTCGACTTCTCCTCCCTGCCGGTCGACTTCTCCTCCTCCGCCTCCGCAGCAACTGGTAACTCTTGCTCAGTCGCTTCCGCCGCATCCGCCGCAACCGGCAACTCTTCCTTTGGTGGTGCCTTTGTAGGATCATCGCGACGTTTGAATGCGAATGTTCGATGAAGAAAGCTATATTCCTGCTGTGCTCCATCCAGTGAAATTCCGGATTGCGAACTATACAATTCACTGAATGCTTTTGTTTCAAGAAGCTCAAATCCCGCTTCTCCCATAATTGTTTGGACCTTTTCAAATGGTACCAAGAATTCAGGCGCAGATTTCTCAGTAGATTCCAAACTTACATCAATACGCTGTCCGAACTCCGGTTTCCATTCGCCAGTGTCTGTGTACTTCTTTTCAAGCTGGGCAAATGTCTTGCCACCCGATCGCAAAACATACCGATCTTTTCCTGAAAGAAGCGAATACACAGCCAAACCATCCAAACACGTTCCAAAGAACACCGACTTACAATGATTTTTCAGATTCTCTACAAATACCTTGAAGATCTCCTCCGATTCACAGGCATAGTGTATCGCAAACTGACACGCAACAACATCCCAATATTTCACCTTGAAATCAGATAGATAGGGCGTCATAGCTGCTTCTTCTCCAAAGACGATTTTTAGATAGCGTGAATCCTGCTCTTCAAACAGTTTTGTCATATCACCTTGGGCAAAGAGAGCTTTCGGGAACTTTTCGGTGGATCGGCGTTTCTCGGTGAGGTAACGAACACACGCACCGCTACGCATCGTCAAGTTATTCTGCGAGAAATCAATGCCTAATACCAACGAAGGCTTTGATTTCTTCCACTTGTGTAGATCTCCACCACGTCCAACCGCAATCTCCATCAACTTGTTTCCAGGCATCACATACTTTTGATACTGCGAATCTTTGATGCGATTGTGAAACCCTCGCAGATTCACAGTGGTGGTATCTTTCGAAGTCTCTTCCCGATAATACAGGTCGTCTTCTAATGTATCATCTGGTGGATTTGTAGTAACGTTTTTCAGCATCTCGTCCGATACAGGTGTCCAAATCAATGTCCAAATTGATTCGGCTGTTTTCAGGTCATTTCCGTACTGCGATCGTTTGAGTACTCGGTATTGATATGTCTTGTCCGTTCGTGTTCGCATCAAATTCCATCGTTTATTCACCATATCATACGAACACTCTACAATTGTGTTGTCATCTACCCGATTCCCATCAATATCGTGAGTAATGCCCTTTTTATTGACAGGAACCATAATGATATGGGCATCGGGATCACGCGGGGCAGATGGCTGAAACGGTGAGGGAACACGGTCGCGAGTATTCGCAATCTGTTGAAGATCTGCTGGCAGTTTTGGAGCAACGTATTCACCCGTGATTGTCTCGCATGGATAAATAATGTCTTCTCCAGGTGTTCGCGAAATGTAGAGTGTTCCAGGTCGAGACATTCCTTTTGTCACCGAATCATACTGCGGATCACCGTTAAACCGCAAGAGAAAGTCGATGGAGTTCTGATGCGGGGGTTTCCATTTGTAGACGCGTAACCATACACGTCCCTTCACATCTTGGGGAGGGGCAACCGGTGATGCCCGTGGCGTAAAGATTAGACCGTCGGTTTCATACTCAAACTCGGTATCCATAAGCTTGCGAATCGCTTCTTCCATCGCTACACCATCTCCCGCAAAGAACAATTTCGTTTCAATTCGGAATCCAGGTACTACCGTTCTGAAATCAGTATTGATTGCCTTGACAAATTCACGAGCACAACCCAATCGTGATGCGGTAGGGTTGTTTCGGATATCTTCATCGGTTGTAAAGAGGGGTAATGCTTTAACATTCTTGTTTTGAAAACGATAGACATCGAAGATACAGAACAAGTTTTTCGATTCAATATACTCACCATCCAAGAAATCCTCGACATACTTGTCATCCATCGCTGTTAAACCCGTCCACGACATTGCTTCACCATCACGCGTGACACGCAACACTCGCCGATCACGAGCAACATACAACCCCGCCCTCAATCCATCCGCTTTGTTTGTGACAGTATATCCCTTCAAAATATTGTGGGGGACATCGGGAGACAGAAACCGACGTTCAAGCGATACTAAATTGTAGAAGCGAATGTTTGAATAACGAAACTCCTCTACATACTTTTGCATCTCGGAATGTGTTAGGAGTGCGGGAGATTCTTGGTAGGATCCAATCAATTTCTCGATAATCCGATACAGTGCCACCCGAACTTCTGCTGGTTTACGAGGCTCTTTCCGCGGAATATACTCGATTTCCAATTCGTGTGTCGGCACATTTTTCAGGACATCTTTCAACGATTGATTACCAACTTTTGATTTGACCATTGAGAAATCGATACGAAATTCACCACCGACACACAGAAACGACTTGCGATGTAAAATACGAATGTGTGCTTTCGGATCATTCACATTTCCAGCAAAATCTTTCTTGATGTGTTTTTCAGTACGGAGTGTAAAACGTGTAAACATTTCGGGGGCATCTACCATATCACGCCCGCCTGTGGCATCAAAGTAGCGTGTCTTGCGTTCAACATTGATCGGAAGACCTTTAAAACTTTGGGCTACACATACCTTGTGAATCACCGGTGGTTCCAGAATGTGGACACGAACACCGTCAGGGTATGTATAGGTCAGGCGGTGCTCCTCAATCGGCTCGCCAAGTGTAACACTTCGGATTGCTGTTAAAATACGGTCAGCAATATCACGAGTCTGAAGCTTACCTGCTAAAAGCTTCACTTCAAATTCGGCAGAGGCATCTCGGTTCGCGATATCAATCAGCGATTCGACAGCCTCGGGTTCTTGTATACCCCGTTCCATTATATTTTAGAGTGATTCTATTCACGTAAAATCATCCGTTTCAGCTAACATTCAGTAACTTGGAGTACGCTTCACGCTTCGTTTCCCCCTCATGTAGTCTCTTTTTCTGCTCAAAACAAAAAAGCACATATTTCTCGATACGTCCGAAACAATCATCCGTAATTTGGTCTGCCGAGACAAACACTCCGGTCTCGGAACAGGTGTAATTCGAGCTGTTTTTTTGAATCATCAAGAAGATTTGTTCATGTTCACATTGCGAGAGTCGTTCAAGGTCCTCCTTCAGCTTTTCCTTCCGTAGCCGGCTCACTTCCGACATTTAGTTGAAGTGTGGCGGGTGCTCCTAAACGCTTCCTTCGACGTGGCTTTTCTTCGGTAGTGGCTGTTTCTTTTACCGTGATTGATTTGGTCTCGCCTTCTTGGACGGTAGGTTGTGGTAATGCTACTTCCTCTTTTGTTTCCGCAACTTCTTGTACAGGAACACCTCCAAGCTTCCGAATTAACCTACCAAGAACAAAGATCGCATCATCATTCTGCTTAAACTCTGAACCCAGAACTTCAAATTCAATCTCGTCATTTGCTTCAACACCTTCAAACTCGGTGTTGCCAATATGAAGATCACGCGGTAGAAGAACACGTACCGGCGTCATCTCTGCGTGTACACCAATTTTAGATCGGAATGCCACAGTTGCTTTAAACACCTGTCCTTTATGGGGGAAACAGATCTCTGCTTGGAATCGTACACGGTATCGCACTCCGCTGTGTAACATATCTACCCTGCCAAGAGAATGATCTAGAATCACCACTGATTTTGGCTGGACATATCCTTCAACGCCACATTTACCCTCGACTTGGGAACCAATTTGAGCAAGTAGCGAACCACGAATGTTTTTCTGAACATACTTTGCGGGTACATCAAGTACACGAATAAGCTCTCTGCGTTCAAACAGAGGTTCTGCCATGGATATGCTCATCTCGGGTTATCCTTCTTCTGCGATCTGTTTTTCAAGCAATTCTCGCACGAACAGTTGCTGATTGTTGTGAAACAAATGCCCAAATTTCAGGATTAACCCAAAACACATAGGTCGAACCATTTAATACGGCTTGGCGGATTGCTAGTGAAAGGTACATACACTGAACTTCCTTTGTGCGAATATTTGGCGGAAAGTCGTGATTCAAACAATCTTTTACCATCGCAGACAAATCAACTTGCTTGAAAAACGGACATGCTTTTGGGGCAATTGTTTTCGTTCGTTTAATTCGCGAGATATGTCCATTCACAACTTCAAATGCTGCGAATTTCAAGGTTTGATCTTCAAGTGTACACATCACTTTATTATGTGTTTTAATCTCATCGGCAATTTTGTCGATGTGGGCATTTGTCCACTGTTTTAGAGCATCTAAATCTGTCCCTACTGGCTCAATACGTTTACGGTCAACATCGTAAATTTCAAGAGGAGAAATTGCCAAAAAATCACCAAATTTCAAGCCTTTTGCCCATATCGCTTTCTCTTCTGTATGAAGCCTTTGCACCTTTTCGGCAGGAGGAGTTTGTTGGTCGATAATGTACCAATCACGAGCATCTTTACTGAATTCTGAAACATCAAATGGAAATACAAAATCCGGCTTTTTAGGAGCAGGCACGGCGGGAGCCTCAGGAGCAGCTGCGGCAACAGCAAGAACAGTAGCTTTGGGTGGTAATACTTCTTCGGGGGGTTCTTCAAAGGTTGCTCTTGATGAATTTCCAGGTAGTTTTACGGAACGTTCAATCATTGTTGGATTCTCGGTATCGGAGGGTGTGAATGCGTACACACCTTCCCGATTTTCAAGCACGCCAATTCTGCCACTTTTATCTTTGATTTTCAAGTGTGAATGAACCGCGTCTTGTAAAAGGTACTGTAAAACTTCAGGAGCATATTTCAGATTGGGTGATTCGATAAGATCTTTTGTAGACCATAATGGTTTCGTCTCAAACATCTTTACGATGCGGTTGAATACATCGTCGCGTATATCAAAGTATGCTCCGAGTGGACGAATATAGTCTGGATCTGAAGGCTTTTCACCCCGTGAACATACCAATGCTGGACTTCCATCTTCAAATGTCGGAGCACTCATTTTTGATAATGGAAGGGCGATAGACTCTTCATCTTGGGATCGTACTTGTGTAACTTCCAAACTTCTCCATGAATCAGGCAACATATTTGTGGCAAGTTGAGATGAACAATCAACTGCGGATTCAGATATAATCTTTTTAATTTTCGCTATCTTGGCTGCTTTTTCTTCTACAAATACTCGGTACATATACTCGTCATAGGTTTCTTGCGGTCTGTCAGCATATCGAGATACGTGGAGATAAACAGTACAATTCTGATACTTGAAATCAAGACCTGAATGTGAACATGTACGCAATCCTCTGCCAATAATCTGTTCCAATCGGCTCATATTAAACCACGGATCCAAAATGTGAACTTGACGCACATTTTTGAAGTCAATTCCTTCTGAAATAAGCGGCGATCCAATAATAATTTTGATATCTTGTCCATCTGAATTCTCTTGTCTTCTCAATCTCCGAATCAGCTGCTCAATCTGTCGTTCCTGCATATCCGATGTCAGAAAGGCATACTTTCCACGCGACTGACCGGTATATTCACCCGATGTCTTTTCAAGCATACGAGCACCAGCAGCAGGTTCAAATCCTGCTTCTTCAAGTGCCATCGCAAATTGTTGAACACCACCTCGGACATAATTCGAGTATACAAATACGATCCCAGAGGTAGGAGTAATACAATCCAAAATCGTCTTGAATTTTGTGGCGTGTTTTGACAAATTTGAAGGGCTCAAAAAAGGTAGGATACCTTTCGTATATTTAAAAAGTGCTTTTGACACATCTGTTCCCCGATCAAAACAGCGTGTGATATGTCTTCCATCCGGAGACACTACAATTGTTGGGACAGTACTATCGCGTATCGTCCCCTCTATTTTTTCAACGGCTTCTTTTTGAGGTGATTGGAGATAAGATACGGTAAGTGGAAGATACTTGCGTGGTTTTGTGATCTTTTTACCCTTCATATCCAATGTCCGATCAAACTTGGCAATCATTTCGTCTGGGGGTGGTAATCGGAACGGAAATGTAAACGGGTTTTCTCCTCGCAAGAACGATATGTATTCGTTACAATATCCTTTAAAAGTCGCTTCTGTTTCAGGTGATAAGAATGCTCCATCTTTTGTAAATAAATCCCCCGCTTTGATGCGTGTTTTCGGCGATTGTTTACGTTCGTTCCATCGAAATATGTTTAAGAAAAACAAGATCTCTTCAAAACTGTCGTACATGGGTGTTGCCGATAAAAGAACAATGGTCAATCCTTTCGCAGTTTGAACAAGGTTTATCAAAGCATCGGATACGGCTTTGCTGGTCTCTTCTGATTCACGCAGATTTTGGGCTTCATCTACAATCAATAAACGATTATCGTATGTCTCGTGAATCCACGCAGCATAATCGGCAGGAGATAACGTAAGCTTCTTTTTATCATTACCGTTTGCCCAGCTTTGATATGCCTTAAACTCGTAAAAGTCGTCAATCATGGATTGAACGATATTGTTGAGTTTTTCACGATTGTCAGGATTTTCCCAGCGTAATCCTTCTGTTTGTGCTCTTTCCAGCATTTCAAGATACCGACGTCCCGTACATTGTTGCGAAGTTAGTCTGTCATCTGAAACACGCGTAACATCAAAAATCTGGGTACGAAAGCTCTCCTGTACAGCAGCAGATGCCAAAACAAGCACTTTACGATCTTGGAATTCCGGGCGTAGAATATACTCTTCTGCGACTTGAATTGCCGAACAGCTCTTTCCTACACCTGTTCCGTGAAAAAGGAGCATACTTCGAACAGGGGAGTCAGGAGACAGAATACGACGCAAAAACAGCTGGAAGCTCTGAAGACGAAAGTCTTTCGAAGAGCCCGAGCAGTTTTCGGTTCGTAATCTTTTTAGTGTTTCAATAGACGCTGGAGGCAATTCAGACGCCCTTACTTCCAACGCCTGTTCCATTGTTTGGAGATGTGTTTTTGTTTATACCGGATCATGCGAGCTTGCGATCGTCTGGCTCACACACGCGGATACCTGTCGTGAGAGTGTTATGGCTTCACGCGTAGTACCTGTCGGATCTTCGGTTGTGCGGGAACCCAATGGTAGCGGAAGACAGTAATCGAAGCCTCCGCCTGGTGGCGGAAGGTAGCAGAAATCTGACAGTGCCGCAGGCGAAGGCGGTGGAAGCGTGTCTTGTCCAACCATATCGAGCACAACCAACTTCGGAAGCAAGTCATTCATTTTCTCAATCATGGTGTTGATAGATGCGTTGACGCGAATCACTGCGAGCTTGATCCCTTCCGTCTCGATATTACCGAGAATTTCAGTCATACTGAACTCGTTGTCTGGAAAACGATCACTCTCCAAAATGCTGTGCCACTCCTTGCCGTGAGGAGGTGCGTCGCAGATCAAGAACGCGTTGCGAACGTCCGCACCATCCCAATCAAGCTGCAACATCTTTGACAGCCCACCTGCCACATCTTCACACAAATCCTGTCCGCCTACTGCCATCACTCCCGCGATACGATCGAGGTAGTCCGGGACACTGGATGTGAACGGAACTATAAAGTACGGCTCAACATCCCCGTAGTCGCGATAAAACACTGCTGCAATTTCCAGCTCAATGTCCGGCGTTTCCTCCAGAATGGAGTCTACAATCGTCTTCGTCTGCGTCTTTGCCGCTTCAAGCCACTTCATCATCGAACCCGTCGCATCAATTACAAAACACACTTTTGACTTCATCTTCCTTTTCCTCTGCTGTCCAACCCATAAAAAAATGAGTAGATCCGTTTTGATCACTTTTTGTTATCAGGTTTCCCGGCTTTCGCAGCTTTCGCGGCTTTCGCGGCTTTCGCGGCTCGTTCTGTTACGGCTCGTACATGTTTTGCTGTATGTTGGCGTTTTTCCTTTGGAGGTTTGCGTTCCTTTCGAGTTTTTGGTTGGTCGTCCATTACTGTTTAGACAGTATCTCATTCCCGCATTCGTTTTATACCCAACTCTTCGTCTCAGGATACTTCTCGTCTTCAACCCAATGCTGCATATAGGGATACTTCTCAATAAGAGTCTCAACCCACGAATTTGCTTGTTCGAGCGTCAAGCAATACTGACCCGAACCAGAAGTACCGTTCTCACTGATCCAAGAAATACGATACATTTTTGATATTAGATTACCACGATATGTGTAGATCCGTTTTTCTTGCGTTTAAATAAGATGTCCGATGCGGGTGCAAGTGGAGCTGGAGATGATAACAAAACACCTTTAACCTGGAACGATAACCTAGAAGCGTATTTTTGTGATACGGCTGAAAAGGCTGAGTGTCTTTCATGGGTACACAAACGCGGAGAAGAGCTGTACAGCCACCGAAAAACATTTATTGATATGCCTGCCATCGTTCTGTCATCTATTGTCGGATTCTGTTCGGTAGGTTCTGCCACCATTTTTCAAGGACAGGGTGCTTTATCCTCTATATTACTCGGAGTGTTATCATTGCTGGTTTCAACAATCAATACAACCGGATCTTATTTTGGATGGGCAAAAAGAGCAGAAGGGCATCGTGTTTCCTCAATACATTACGCTAAACTCTATCGGTTTCTCAAGGTAGAGCTGTCTCTACCACGAAACGAACGGTTGGCTCCTCAACTCCTTCTAAAATACTGTAAAGATCAGTATGATCGCCTCCAAGAAGTGAGCCCACTGATCCCAACAATCATCGCAAACGAATTCAAAGCAAAGTTTAGTAAGTATAAAGATATAGCAAAACCCGAAGAGATGAATGGGCTAACTGCTGTTAAAACCTTTATTGGTGATTCCGTTGTTGTAGTAACAACGCCAATAATCCCACTTGAAACTCAAAAACCGGTTCTTTTTATTAAGAAGGCACCGCCATCTTCGGCTCCAACAGTAAAAAATACTCTGCCAAATCCCAAGCAACATGTTGTTGATGCTGTTGTAAACACTCTGAAATCACGAAGATCTTCCGCATTTGATCTCGATGTTCCAACATACTCGGAAAATATAGAAACAAAAACGGATTTGAACGGTCTGGTAGTACAGGGAGAGTGAGGAGGCAGAGAATGTACGTGTGTTATTTTCCTCAAACGTTTATCCCGTCGCCGAAGACTGTATTTAACTTTGACTTCATTCCGAAGATCGTATGCCAAGAAACAGGTCGCATTGTTATTCCAGCACGCCCCAATATGTTCCCCTCTCCGCCTCCGCCTGTCGTCCTCCCACCTGTCGTTCGCTCTACTCCGTCTCCTCCCTTGCCGGTCGTCTCTCCTCTCGTCGTGACTCCGTCTCCTCCCTTGCCTGTCGTGTCTCCTCTCGTCGTGCCTCTTCCTCCCTTGCCTGTCGTTTCTCCTCTTCCCGACGACAAACTCCTTTCGATTCCAGTCGCCCAAAAAGAACCCATCCCAAAAATCGGAACACTTCCTCCGGTCATTCCTCCTCCCTTGCTGGTCGTCGTTCCATCTCCTCCTCCTGTCGTTCTCCCGCCGGTCGTTGTTTCTCCTCCGGCTCCTCCGGCTCCTCCGGCTCCTGCCTTGCCCGCCTCCAAGCCCCTTCCGCCTACAACTCGCAAACAGAATATTGAAAAGCCTCCCCCCGACTTTGTACCTCTTCCACCCGATCACAGCCACATGATTTGTATGGGATTCTGTAACAAACACCCTCTTCTCACCCAAGAAGTTCTTCAAATGATGAGGACTTATCAGCGGTGGGGAGACTTGCTTTACAAGACTTAAAAACGGATCAATCAACACCATCCATTTTTAAGTGTCAAATGGCAATTTACCAGCTTCCTAACCGCTACTATACATTGGCGTCTGTACAGATTTACAACAACAACAATGAACCCGAACAATACATCAACTTTACAGATCTTCAAATGGCATATCTGTGGATCAAAGACTTTATGGTTGAGAAAGGAGGCGATTGGTCAGAACTCCGAGACTTCCCCGATTTTGCCACCGATCTCGATCATAAAGTTGTTGTAAACGGTGTTCGCTTCGCAAACAATACAGTATATTCAATCCATTATCAACTTTCGGTCTTTTACGGTCATGTAGCATTGTAAGCGTTCAAATACCATTTCTCAATAAGATGATTACTCTTTTCCGATTTTAGTTGGTCGTCAATAACTTTATACAACTTTTTCAGTTCACTTTCTTGTTTATGAGGCGTTAAATCCGCAAGATACTGATCATCAACCAACGGTCTCGCAATCGCAGTATTCAAGAAAAAAAGTGCCCATCCGATACACCATCCCATCTCGGTGTCTCCTTTGAAACGCTGAAGATACGTATTCTTACCCAAATTCACCAAACGAACTGGGGCACAATCACACAACCGCTCAATCTCCTTTTCAATGAACTTTTTATGATGTGGCGAAATGTCTGCGAGATCACGCATATCAAAAAACAGAATGCGTGTCTCTTTGCTTGAAGGAAATGCGACACAACACACAATATGCCGAATAAATGTTTTGAGTACCTTGGATGGTCCAACATCGTAGGTCATGAAAAAAACAACGGGTTTATCGTGGCGAGATAACGCTGTTTTTAAATTTGAGTGATCAACAGATGCTCCACCCGTGATGTTAAACACTTCAAAGTCTGCATAGTCCTTTTTGTTGAATGCGTACCTATACTTGTCCGACTGCTCGGATATTTTCTTTTTTAGTCGATTATTCACCTTTGTCGAAACTTGTGTCGGATGTGGACGCAGATGTTTCATCTATTATATAGCAGAGATATCAATCTCCCCATCATCCGGCTTGGGAGCAACGACATAATCAAACTCAAAGCCTGCTTCCGGCACAATTCCAGCCAACAGCTCAGATGTATCCACCACATTCTTTGCCAGGATGCGAGAGTCCAAATCCATCTCGCTCTTGATCAGACCTACCTGCTCGTCCGTCATCACCGCAATGATCTCAAACGCATGACATCCGCCCAACCCCGTCTCACTCAGCATCACGACTGACCCGACATCGATACGAGCCTGAGACTTACCCCGTCCACGCAAAGACCCTTTGATAGGAACATTTGCTGTACGAGCAACCTTCTTGTCGTCTACCCAAAACACACCCATCCTGCCATTTCCTGCTCGCTGTACAACACGTGCCACGTGAATCTGCTCGCACTCACCATCAGACCGAATGTCCGAGATGAATGCCTCAATCAACAACCTGTTCTTCCTCGCCGTATTCCCCTCGCCATTCTTGCGACCCTTGTGCTTTCCACCGGTGGTATTCTTAGGCATCTTTCTCTCTATCTTCCATTTTTTGGAAGAGGTCTTCAATCCGTTTTGATCACTGGTAAATACTAAAGACAATTCCTAAAATTGGAATGCTTATGTAACACCACGTATGTCTCCCATATACATTGTTACTCCCGTCCTAAATATTCTACGTTAAAATCAATGCCTTCTAAAACTCGTAAAAATTCTAGAAGCTCTACGCGGAATATTGTTCCTACCTTTTTGGGGATGCTGAATACTGTGAAGCTCTATCATTGGAAAACATCCAGCTATTCTACGCACAAAGCTACTGATGAGCTATATACAGAATTAAACGGACATATTGATACATTTGTCGAGACCTTGTTGGGTACAGTCGATCGAACTGCCCTCGTGAATCCTACTTCTCTCAAAATACCCATCTATCGCAACAACGATGATTTCAAACGACAGGTGAATGTATACAAACGCTTTTTGACGTCTATGCCATCTTCATACGGAACAGATGTGTTGAATGTTCGCGATGAAATACTTGGATCCCTCGATCAGTTTTTGTATCTGTTAACCCTTCATTAAACCGTCTAAACATTCTCTTCCTTAATATTCATAACATTCACACTGTCGAAACTATCTGTTCACATCGGTTCTATTGAGCGACGTATCGCGTTGTGGAAGCAGTGTCTTCCGGATGTTAAACCGTTTTATGCGGTGAAATGTAATAACCTTCATCCCCTACTGTACACTCTTCAACGCAACGGTATTGGGTTTGATTGTGCTTCCTCGGATGAATTTGCGAGAGTAAGAGGGCATGAAGTCATTTATGCCAATCCCTGTAAAGCCCGCGATGAACTTGTAAAAGCAGCGTCTGAAAATATAAAGTTCTGTACTTTTGATACGGTCGAAGAACTGGTAAAAATCAAACAGACGATTCAGGATAGCCGTCCCATTCTTCGTATACATATTGATGATAAAGGCGGATCACGTATCCCACTCAATAGTAAATTTGGACTTTCATTTGATGACATTGCAACGGTACAACGCCAGCGATTTTACGGAATTGCGTTTCATGTCGGAAGTGATTGTACTTCTTTGGACTCGTATAAATCCGCATTTAGTACCGTCAGGCAATTTGTGGGGGCTCTAAGCAAGAATAAGCAGTTTATACCGCATACTCTTGATATAGGTGGTGGGTTCTCGGGTAGAAGTCATCGCGACAGTTTTTTCCGGGATGAATTAGCACCTCTCATTCGATCCGAAGTTAAAACACTGCCGTTTTGGAGAGTGATCGCAGAACCCGGACGATTTTTCGCTGAGGAAGCGTGTACATTGGATGTTCCCATTATTGGAAGAAAAAAAGGATCGATAACTGTTGATGATTCGGTATATGGTATATTTTCGGGCGTGTTGTTTGACGGATTCAAGCCACAATTTGAATGTATTACACGGGTAGGACCAACAAAGAAATTTACGATATTCGGTCGCACTTGCGATTCCGCAGATCGTATAGCAGAGAATGTTGAATTACCTTCTGAATGTGCAGAAGGTGATATTTTACGGGTTCCATATATTGGTGCGTATTCGTATGTGAGTGCCTCTGAATTTAATGGATTTCCACGACCAGAGATTCAAGAGCTTTTATAACCATTTTGAAGACCTATCCAATTACGATCTTCCAGCATAACTCTTGATGTTTCTGGGTTCTTGTTTTTCGAAAGAACCGCAACCGCATTCAACTTACGGTACATAGACAATGCCCCGTATTTGCGTGTAGCTTTATTAAGAGCTCGATGACGAGCAATCGCAGACTTTGTGGTTGAATAACCCAAGGAAGTGAGTTCGCCTTTTTTAAGTTTACCAATCACGTTTTTTCGAGTTTTGGTAGGCATTTATTACTAGAATAACATATTTAGACCTCTCGTGCTTAAAACAGTAAATGCTACAGCGATCGATAGCACGTCGTCTAGAAAAACTCTACCAGAAAGGGTTTGCGGAGGGTCGTCGTATTGGATGTCGTGCGGGTATGATTTTCGGGGCACTCGCAACATACTCGTTTGCTCTCACGATGGTGATTTGGTTCCCAGAAACACAAAAACCGTGCTTTACTTTGCCACCGGTTCCTACTATTAGTCTGAACTCGACCTATGAGTATTTGTATGCTATGTAGTATGATTCCACTTACAACGGAGTAATGCCATAACTTGATGCGAATTTCCGAGTATATTTGTCAGGTCGTCTTCGTTCGTACACGTAGCAATCAATTTTTGGAGTATTTCATTTTCTAGATTGATGTAATATGGCTTTGTAAAATCAAGAACTGGTTCCCAATCATTGTCGGATGTATTTGTCGCAATAATATCGAGATTCTCGATTTTATCGAGTGTAGAGTTTCCAAACAGGGACGCCTCTTTCCTTTCAAATGCGAACTCAAAGGATGCTCCTCCTCCTGCTCCTCCGTATTTACGTCCAGGCGGTGCCAACTTAAACGTATCTTCGTTGGTAGAACCAACCAACTTTACACGTTCTCCTGGTGTTCCGTCTGGTAGTTTGTATGTGAGACCAGTTGCTGGTTTGGTAGGTAAATGTACCTCAATATCTGGGAAATCTGAAATCGCCTCAAAACGCTTGCGATACTTCGTATCCTGGTTGAATGTGTATCCTTCTTTCTTAATGAAATCTTCAACAGCTTTAATCGCCTTATCGACAACGAGTGTCTTTTTGACACCCGAATCTGTTAATTCACCGAACTTATAAAGCTTCTTTGCGTATCCTAAATATGCCGAGAGTCCATCGTCGGGTTCTAGGGATCTATAATATTTCGTGAGAGGTCGCTTACATTCAATCTCAGTGAGATCCGCATAATGGTCCGGCACATCGGTGTCTGTGGGAAGACAATCTGTATGTTTTAGGATTACCGATGGGTTTTGAATGAATGAAAGGTATTCTGAAGGTAGCTGGATGTACGATAACGGCAATCCAAACTTGAATGCGTTAAATGCCATTGAGAGAACATCATGTTCATCTTTGTCCAAGTTTAATGCGATCGATTGAGACCACGACTGTAAAAGCTCTCGGCTTCCAACTGTATTCGCAAAATAATAGACATCTCCTGTCGGCTGTAACGCATAAGGATCAAAACATATTTCGGTTGGACGGCTTCCACCTGCTTGACCCCTTAAATTAGTTTTAAATCGAGGATCAATGTTGTATGCTGTTGCCATAAAATCAACATCCTTCCTTTCAAATATTAAAGGCTTGCTCACTATTTCAATATCATAATCTACGAACACAACTGCCCTTCCACCGCATTTTTCAAGAGCAAAAAGTATGAAATCAGGATGATCTTTCTCATCCTCATCCACTGCCCAGTAATTACAGTTGAGACGCTTACAGTTTTCTACCCATTTATTTACGAAATCAACTGTCTTTCCAAGCGATGCTTTACCAGGACAGTTGCTCAAATGATCTTCTTCTGTTCTCGACCACATCGTTACAAAAACAAACTTGCTGTCGTTATCCAAAATTATCGGTTCGTCGATGACAGGAGCAGGATCAGGAGCAGGAGCAGTAGCGGGAGTGGCTACGATAGGGACAGTGACAGATCCTAGAGGAGACTGATGCGTGGCATTAGCTTCGGGTAATAAATTGGCAGGACCGGCAAATCCGGGAGGCAACATTGCCTCTCCACGAAGACGCAATGCTTCTGAGTCAGCGGACTTCTGCTTCTCCTTAGCCAATACGAGAGCTGTCTTTGCAGCATCTAAGTTTACATTAGCAACGGTCCATTCGGATGTACTAAAGAACGAATCGTTCTCGTCGGGATGGGCTACCTCTAGAGCGTGAACGATCGACTGTAAACGGTCTACTTCACGTTGAGCGTCTTCTTCTAGTGTAGAGGTGGCAGAAACAGGACGAAGAGCAGGAGGAGCTGCAGAGGGTTTGCTCGCTATTTCCTTCTTATCAAGTGCTTCTTGGAGTTGTTTAATAGTTAAATCAAGCTCTTCTTGAAGTAGTGTACCGTTAACCTTTCCAATAAAATCTATTGCACTCACAATTTTTGTTATAAGCACCTCTTCCGAATCAACCTCTTCCGGTTTTAATTCTCCCAATTCAGTAGGCGTAGGTGGTGGTGTTTCGGCTAGGGTGCTGCCTGGCAATGCCGCTAATTGTCTTTCTAACTTTGAAACATTTATTACCGCAGCAGATGCCTCTTCAATCGCCTTTGTAAGTTCGGGTTTACGTTCTGCGCGAGTTTTTCCATTTTTTAAGATTTGCGGTATTGCTGCTTTTTTTAATGCGAAATCTGCTTTTGCATCAGCTAATTCCCTTTCTAACTTTGATCTAGCAACGATAGCCTGAGCACCTAGGTTCCGTAGAGACTCGCTTGGTTCTTTAGAATTAGTTGGGGTTTGTTTCCGAGCAGCGTCAGATGGTCCGCCTCCTCTTTTGACCCGGGATTTTCGTGTTTTGTTGGAAGGAACAGGTACCCATCCCTGTCCAATAACTCTTCGTGTCCTTGTCATTGTATCCTGCTCCGATACTTTCCGTCAAAATGGATCGTCTTTTCGTTTCTGGTATTAAACAATATAAATCGAAATATGAGCCACATTCGCACTGCTGTCAATACCAATACTCCCGCGGCGCAGCTATATTTGTGGGTTATCCAGCACATTGATTATCGCAAGCTTACAAGCCGTACCAAGCTCGCATCTCGCAATCCCAATGCGAATATCAAAGCTGTCCTATTTGAGATTGATAACTACGAGCGTCTACAGTGCGGCTTGAGCATTCGCGACGCTTTCATTGTTCTTCATGGAATTGAGCTTATCGACAAGATTATCGGAGAAAAGGTCTACGTCCGTCGCAAGCCCGTCTACAATACAGACGGAACTTCCCGCTTGAGCGACACGACTCTCCAAGTAGTTGCTTCGTGGAATAACACCGAGCGTCCCAGATATGAACCGAATTACGAGAATGATGATCGTGGCTCGTCTTCTGCTTACCAGGATGTTGAGTAATCAACCCAAATGGTTGCAGCAGGTTGTATCTTTACAGATGGAAAGCTTGTACTAGCCGGATATCATCCTCAAAAAGGATATATTACCGGCATCGGAGGAAAATCGTGTGCGAATGAAACACCCATCAATACAGCTTTCAGAGAAATGCTCGAGGAGCTTTTTTTAGTGTTTGACTATCCTTTCCTTAACGAACTTATTGCTTTGCGTACCCCAAAACTCACCACTGTAACCCAAGAATACACCAATCACGTGTTTAGTCTCAACGACTTGACAGATATGCTCCGTCTACTTTCAGCAAAAAAGCTCGTTTCACCTTTTTACAAAGTATTTCCAACAACTGTTGGCGAACTTGTTTTGAATCGTCGAATCACCGACAGTTCTGAAATCTCACATCTCGTTATTTTACCCGTTCTTTCTGAAATTGTAGTTGCCAATCATTTTATCCGCGACGTGATTGCTGTTTCCAAGCTGTTGAACAGATAGCACACTTGTACATCCACACAACATTCTGCGTATCAATTTTTACACCTACAATATCCGACTCACCACCCCGCGTAGGACAACTTTCGTTGATACACTGGATGGTTTTGAATCGTGGGAGTGTTGGACATTGTGTCAAATACGGATTGGCTTCAAGGCGAGCTGCTGTATCCTCCCGAATATTGTGCTCGTATAAAAGTGCCGAAGCTCGTTCCGAATACGGACACTTTCGGCATTTCAGATGGATACCTGCTCCTTCCGTCTCTTCAAGAGTGTACAACATATTCTTACAATCCGGACAGAACTTCATTGCTTACTTGACATAGCAAAGATAAAATTCATCCGTTTTTTCAACAAATCGGATCAGTCGCCTCGCTTTTTATGTGACGACTACATACTTCATCTGAAAAATGGCGGATAGCGAAACACTCCTTACTTTCTTGGAGCGTAAACGTGTTGGGGGTACAGAGAGGTTCACCCATACGTCGATGGGTTCTTCCCCAAAAGACCTGGGGAAATACTATATCGGCGAAGATGATATTCAAGAATTCTATGCTCTTTATCACGATTATGTTGAGGTACAACGAAACAAGATTTGGCTGATTGAGTCTCCTACTCAAATCGGTCCCATGCGTGTAGATCTCGATTTCGCATACAATGCCGATGTTCGTCGAAACCAACATACTCCCGACCAAATTCAAAAGTTCGCAGAAGCATATGTTGGGGCTCTCCGCACATTTGTTGAGACTCCTCCCGTTGTCGATGTTTACGTGATGGAGAAAAAGCGTCCTACCACCAAAAAAGGTGGGATGGTAGCAGGAGGTGTTCACTTGGTTATTCCCGGAGTCAAATCTACCAAACACGTCGAGAAAGCTATTCGCGATATTCTTCTGACCAAGATGGAAGATTTCTTCGGTTCTCTTCCTCTCGCAATCAAGGAATGGGACAAAGTTTACGACAAAGGTATCGCCAATCGTTCTGTGGGATGGACAATGTACGGTGCTTCAAAACCCGAGGGTCTTCCTTATCTTGCTACTCTATGTTTGGGTATTGGAGATACCACAGAAGTCCACAAGGTAAGCTGTGATGCCGAACCCGAATTCTTGGCACGCTTTTGTACACGCACACTTTGCGCATCTCTTGAAACTCCTTTGACTGCCCAAGCAAAAGAGATTTTCGGTGATCTTCCCGAGAACTCCGAACAAGTTCGTATTTCCGGTGGAGCAGCAGTAAAACCTACACGTGGACGACCTGTCGAACGAAAGGTGGGTGGAAGTAGTCGTGATTCATCCCAAAATGCCGCTATGACACTCCGTCCTCTTACCGAAGAAGAGCGTGCCTACTACCACGACCATATTCAGAATTTGTGTCCGTCGCGTGCGGATGATTATCATGATTGGGTCGAGGTAGGACAGTGTCTAAAAAATATCCATCCTGACTTGTACGATGAATTCGAGGATTTCAGCCGTCAAGATTCCAAATTCAATTTGCGGGAGTGTATGAAACAGTGGAACGCATTCGGCTTTCGTAATGACGGTCAGAAGTTGATGATTGGATCGTTGATGTATTGGTCGCGTATCGATAATCCTGAACGCTACAAAGAAATTCAGGAAAGCAATATTCTACGCAAGATTGATAATTCGATTGCGGGTACCGAATACGACGTCGCATCAGTCGTATACGCCAAATTTCACGATACATACAAGTGCGTATCCTTCGGCAAGAATGTATGGTTCAAATTCACCGGACATGTATGGCACGAACTGGATCGGGGTATTCAGCTTCAACAAGAACTGTCTACCGAAGTATGGAAAATCTACAAGAAACGTGCCCAGTTTTGGGGATCTAAATTGGTTGATGGTACTCTGCCTATGTGTAGTGCCAAAGTTAGGGCAGAATGTGGTTGTGGATTCTGCGAAGTCGCAATCAAAGAAGAATCGTTTGGCAAGATTTGTACCAAACTCAAAACCACCAAATACAAAGAGAATGTTATGAAGGAATGTCGCGAATTATTCTTGGATGAAGCGTTTATTAAAAAAGTAGATGAAGATCGTACTTTGCTTGCCTGTCGTAACGGCGTATTTGATATGAAGACACTCACATTCCGCGATGGAAAACAGGAAGATTACTTGTCGTTCTCTACCTGTCTCGATGTCGATCCAACATTGAATCATACCGAGTATCCTGCGTGGAGCGATGTGAATCGATTCCTATGCCAAGTTCTGCCGAATGAGACTGTGCGTCATTACTTCTTGGTACATCTAGCTCGCTGTCTTGATGGATTGGCAAATCAACGTTTCCATATTCTTACCGGATCCGGTTCCAACGGCAAATCGATGTTGATGAATTTGGTGGAGACTGCGATTGGCGATTATGCCTGTAAAGTTCCCATTTCATTGATTACACAAGGACGCAACAAATCAAGTTCCGCTTCTCCTGAGGTGGTACGTTTGAAGGGTCGTCGGTTTGTAACAATGCAGGAACCCGATGAAGCTGTACCCATCAATACCGGTATTATGAAGGAAATTACATCGTCTGAGAAAATTCTGTCCCGTGATTTGTATGCGGGTTCCAAATCAATGATTGAGTTTGAATTACAGTGTAAGTTTCATCTGGCGTGTAATGAAAAACCTAAGGTGAATACGAATGATGGAGGAACATGGCGTAGGTTGGTTGTGATCAATTTCTTATCGAAGTTTGTATTGAATCCTGTAAAGCCCAACGAGTTCAGGATGGATACATCAATCGAACAAAAAGTCAAGTCAGAAGCGTGGGGTAGGGCGTTCTTGTCCTATCTCATTCATCTGTATAAAACCAATCACGGTAAAGAAGTTGTGCCTCCCGATGCTGTTTTGGAGTACACGAACGATTACCGCGAGGAGAATGATGCTATTACGAAGTTTGTGAATGAATGTTTGCGTACGCCTGTCGCAGGTGAAGTTGTTCTCCCAATTCGTAGGGAAACACTTACCGAAGCATTCAAGCGTTGGTGGGAATCAAATCGTGGCACTCGTGATTGGAAGATTCCTGAAATGATGAAAACTGTTGAACAGAATTTCGGGAAATATCAGCGTGGCGGATGGACAACTTTCCAAATCCAACAAGATGATGTTGACTAACGACGCGACCGGCGTGTCTTACGCTTACTCTTACTCTTAAACAGCCCTTTCACGGCATTTTTCGCTGATTTTAGTGCCGCCTTCATCGTCTTTTTCATCTTGCGTACAAATCCACCTTCTGCCATTTGTATTTTAGATGTGCTATTTTTACGCGCGACGACGTCTATGTCTGCGTCGTGCCGTCACCATTACCATAAGCTTCCCCTTTCTGCGAGTACCCGCACGATGACGTCTACGCCGACGACCACCAGCAGCAGGAGGCTCACCCGACATTGGTGGATACGGTGCTGCCATCGGCGCTGCCGCAGGAGGAGAAGTTTTGGGTTTTAAAGCACCAGTTACAGCACCAGTTACACTCGACACAACACCAGTTGCGGAATTCCATAATCCCGATAAAAATCCAGGAGCAGGAGGAGTAGCAGCCATTTACATTTCTAACGATATAAATGTTTGGCGACACCCCCACCATAATTTCGGGCTAGCTTGGCAAATGTCAACGCCATCGCAATCGCAACAATCACACGCAATATCTCTACGAATAACGCTCCATATCGTATATTGCCGTAGCGATAGGTTTCAATACGTCCTTCCGGTATAAACAAGTCTATAATCGGCGTTAAAACAGTATCCCCAAACGTTTTAAAAAAGTTGGAGAATACCGATCCTAGATATACCGCGACTGTCAGAATAACAATGTCGTTGTTTGTGATTGACCACACCATTATTTATAGCAGATAGATAATGGATACAAGGTTCTGGGGACCTTCCGGATGGCAACTCTGCCATCTGGTCGCCCATTCCTATTCAGGCAAACATACATCCGCGTTCAAATCGTTTTTTGAGAATTTACAAGATATTTTACCCTGTAAATTCTGTCGTGAAAGCACCACCAAATTTGTTCGAGAAAAACCACCCGATATGGAGAATATTGCTAAATGGACATACAATTTACATAACCGCGTGAACCATAAACTCCGTTCACAGTGTAAAGAAGATCGTAAAGTGATTTGTCCACCACCCGATCCTCATTTTGAAGCAGTCTCCAATATTTATAAAGCCTTGCTTGCTCAATCACCTACATCTCCACCCGGATTGGATTTTTTGTTTTGTGTCGCCTACAATTACAAATCTAATCCGAATAAACAAGCGTATTCTGCCTTTTATAAGTCATTGTCAATTATCTATCCCTTCCAAGAATTGAGGGTGTTGATTACAGAACCTAATTTCAACGATGTGTTTGGATGGTGGTATGGCATTTCCCGAAAGATGTGTGCTGTCACAGGTTGTGAAGTAGGCACAATCCGAGGAACACTTCAAAAATATGGAAGGTACAAAAGCGGATGTACTCGCGGAAAAACATGTCGTAACGGCAAAAAAATCCGCGATCATCGGCATACATACAAAGTCACTCACGACCGATTATTACGGATAACGCGGTAGAACGACGACGTGTTTTCCGGTATTTTCGGATTGCTTTTCGTGTTCGGAATATGCGTTTTCCTGCTGTTGTAGGTCTCCATTCCAGCTCACCAAGTGGTGCTCCTCTTAGTTTTTTGAAGCCTTGTTCGATATAGTAGTTGTCCAGTTTTTTGTTTAGGGATGTTAATTTTACGCATTTATTAGGCAAAGTTACCGCAAACTCTTTTATAATGTTGAGCAATACAGCACCAAGACCCTTTTCAAGAGCACATACGATACTGATTTCTACACAGTCATCTTTAATAAGAAAGACTACTAATCCTACAAGTTGTTTACCACGCATAACAACAATGATATTGTGGTCTTTTGAATCTCGAAAAACTTTAGCTGCTGTATGACCTGGATATCTTCCCTTAAAAAAATCACAAATAACAACATTCATATTCTCAATACCTAGATCCGACACATCTCTTACAACCGGATACTTACTTGACAAAAATGGGGGTGCTTCCCCTTTCGGTATATAATAAAAGACGATTCCTTCCATTATATTTAGTGATTAAATAACTCCCCACTTTTGGAGGGCTTCTTTACATGCGAGTTGTTCCGCAGTCTTTTTTGTGAGTGCTACACCCGTTCCTAGTGGAGTTCCATCCGGTGTACACACATTCATTGTGAACTCGCCGTTTTCTGAAGAAACCATTTTGTAGATTGGCGTATAGTGGTGTGTTTGTTGACAATACTTTTGCATTCGATCTTTGAAATTATCATCCTCTCTCAAAAGTAGCGGAATATCAAGATATGTTTCAATAACTGTGGTGATAAATTTATAAACTACCCCGAAATCCTTACCACAATCAAACCATAATGCCGCTATAAACGCCTCCAAAACATCCCCCAATTTTTCAAGGTTTTGCCGACCGTGTTCTACCTTCATATCCTCCACGTGTTTGGAAATCACAAAGTACTTGTCTAATTTCAGATGATCTCTTGCTAAAATACCGAGTGTCCTGTTTCTCACAAGTAGTTTTCGTGTATTTGTGAGAAAGCCTGGATTCTCATCTGGAAACCGTTCTTGTAAATAATTTGCCACAACCGATCCCAGCATTGAATCCCCTACAAACTCCAACTGTTCATACGATTCCGGCTGTAAATCTAGAACACCTGGTGGACACGGTGCTAGTTGAATTGGAGCACCGGTTAATGTCGTGTATTCCGATCGTTTAACGTAGGTAGAGTGTACCATCGCTTTTTGAAACAGAATGGTTGAATGGGGTGTGTATTGATGGAGACCGTGTGTGCACAAGATACGTTGTATATCTTCGGCACAAAAGGGAGTGTTTCTCGAATTATAAGGCGAATACGTTTCCATTGTAGTTTCTCTATACAAACTAGTTCGTAATTCATTTTACATGGAAAAAGCATGTCGTTCTGCCTTTTCGGAATATTTTTAATCAAACGTCTGGTAAATCGCATCGAGCCGCTCCATCTCGAGGTCGTACGCGTACTCGCACGAATCACAGTACCGGTACTGGATTGCGCCGATGCGAGTGTTGTTGTGGAGTTCGCACCTCCCGCCACATCCGTCACACACAACCTTCTCAAGCAGTTCGAGCAGTACTGCCTGCTTGAGAAGGTAGATGGCACGCTGCTCGTACCATGAGGCAGAGTAGGTGCGAATTCCTGTAGGAAGCTCGTAATTGTCCAGAATGGACTCGTCAAAACCCGGTTGCCCCATCTTAATTTCTGCTGCCGCTGCTGCTGCTGTCGTCATCATCATCGTCATTGCCATTTCTTCCGCCACTCTTCCTATTTTTAGGGGGGCTAACGGATCCGTTTTGGTTAACATCGGCAGGGCTATTTACAAAAACGAATGATATAGTTGCTATCATTGGTACAATTACAATGGACTATGCAAATAAGATTCGCTATACTGACTTATTCTGCGGATTAGGTGCATTTCATACTGCTTTTAGTGCCTCTTCGGAGTTTGAATGTGTATTGGCGTGTGATATTGATGAAGGAGTACGTACTATTTACAAGGCAAATTATAATCTCGAACCAAAAAGCGATATCCGAACGATTGACATAGATACTATGCCTGATTTTGAAATATTGTGTGCTGGATTTCCCTGTCAGCCATTTAGTATTGCTGGAAATGGCGAAGGCTTTAATGATCAAGAAAAGGGAAATCTCTTCTTCGACATTCTAAAGATAATTGATAAAAAAAGCCCACCCATGTGTATTCTAGAGAACGTAAAGAATCTTAAAACACACGATAACGGTAATACATACATAACAATTGAAACGGAACTTAAGAAAAGAGGCTATTTGATTACATCAAAAGTCATAAATGCTGCTGAATATGGTTCACCACAAGCCAGGCACCGTATATTCATTGTAGCAACAAAGGATACGGAATTCACAATTCCAGATGGAAATAAAATTCAAACTCCAGTCAAGAGTATAATCGATACATCCTTCGTTCATAGCGATATTGATACAGAAAAATATGATTTGGTAGAGAAACCAACAAAGAAAAATGTGTTTGGAAAACCGAACGTGCTCTTTGATGTTGTGTCAAAGAAAACGAAAAAAGGAGGCAGACAGGGAGAGCGTGTATATAGCATTTATTCAGCAGGAGTCACAGTATGTGCATCATCGGGAGGTCCTGGGGCAAAAACAGGCTTGTATAAAGTAGGCTCAAATGTACGACGTCTTACAGTAAAAGAAACACTTGCTATGTTTGGATTTCCAGACACTTATAAATTCCCTTCTACCGGTGATGAGCACGCCCTATTCTATCTTGGAAACAGTATTGTAGTAAACGTTATATCCGCATTTGTGCCAGTCGTGAAGTCTTGGTTTAACCGAGTGTAATATCTGTCATACAATCCGGCATACGAATCAGTTTTGCCTGGATATCATCCGGTGAATGGTCTGCTGTACCACCTCCCTTGCGTTGTAAGTAAATGTGAGGTGTAAGATGAACACATGTTCGTTTCGGGTTGCAGCTTTCATACGCATTTTTTACTAATGTTTCAATGAACATCGGTGCCGTGCATGCAGATACCGACGTGATCTTACCGTCTTCTAAGATGACATGCACAAAGTGTTGCGGTTTTGTCAGCTCTTCCTCGCCAAGAAATAAGCGTCTGATGAGAGCTTTGTCATTCGGAACTGTCTTGCGTTCACCTGACCTCAACAAACACACAGTATTGATGAGCTCTTTGACAGATTCGGTTGTAGGCATATTCATTAATTTGCGGCGATCAAAACTCCATCCCTGACCACCGCCGGTACCACTCTTTAATTGAATGGTTGTGGACGAGCCATCCTCAAATGTCAATCGGTGATCGGATTTTTTTTTCGCTTTTGTTTTTTCGCACTTCACTATCTTCTTTTTGAAGAATTGCGTACCTAGCTTCTCCAGTATGACAGGCGAGCTGCAAAGAATGTCTTCAGCTGAATTTCCATTCCTAGCAACCTGTGAGTTCTTTGACCTTTGTTTTGTTGATTCCCCAATGTTTTCGAGCGGAATGCTCTCTTCTTCTTCTTCTACAACTATGCGTTTACGACGAATACCTGAAAACTTGATCACAACTTCCGACATTCTCCCCCCTACTCTTCCGGTTTTATGCGAACTCACGAATTCGTTTTTATCAACTGCTCGTTTGATAAATACCCCTTATCCTCTAAAAAATCGTGTTAATTTAGTTTTGGGGAGGTTCGAAGTACTTTCTTCCAAAGTTTGAAACAAAACTAAAATGAAACGAACGGCTACCCACTTGAAAGGAGTTTATGTTTCTGATAAAAAATCGTGTATAATCGTGTAATCGTGTTATAATCGTGTTTATCCACACGTTCGATAAATAGTGAAATAACCGATTTAATTAATTTAATTAATAACCGGAAGGTTCGAAGTACTTTCTTCCAAACTTTGAAACGAAACTAAAATGAAACGAACGGCCACTCACTTGAAAGGAGTTTTCAAAAAGGGCATTTAATCAATTAATTAATTTAATGAATTTAATGAATTTTTACTTTTAGAGAATGTGTCGCTTCAAAATATAGTATGCCGGGACGTAAATACCAAGACCTAGCACATCTTTCAGCAGAAGAGTACAAGATTGAAGCAGAGAAGAGACGCTCAAAGGAGCGCGCAGAATATAACAAACAGTTTTACTTGAAGCGCAAATCAGATCTTATTGCTGAGCGTCTGAACGAACGCATCGAGAACACAAAAAGGAAATTACAAAGTTTGGAAAGTATGGTCGCCTCGGCTGAAAATAATGTGTCAGCCTAATACAAATGGAAGAGTGGAAAGAGTATCCTAAAAACACAAAGTATTTGGTCTCAAACACGGGAAGAGTTCGCAGAGTTGGAACGCCTGTCGATATAAAGCCAAAACACTTTGGTGGTTATTATCGGTTTATTCATAGCGGAACAGACATCTCTCTTCATATCCTTGTAGCCGAAACGTGGATTCCGAACCCCGACAATCTACCTGTTGTCAAACACATTAATGGAGATAAACACGATAACCGTGCTTCAAATCTAGAATGGCGGAAAAACAGTGCCGGAAGACCGCGAAAAACACCCGATCCGTTCAAGCATCTCCGCGATGAACCTGTTCGTCTACCCAGAGTCATCAATAACCTGTACAGTCTGTTGCCCATTCCTGGAACAACACAGTGGTCAGCGTTTTATATTGGAGATACCGTCGCCCAACACTTGGGAATATTCAATTCAGAAAAGGAAGCGTTAGAAGAATGTATGCGTTAGAATAAATGTCGATCGGACAATATCGTTCTCCGGGAATGATTGCCAGGGACGCCTATCTACATGCCAAAAGACAAGAAGAGTATGCGGAATTAGAAGCCGATGCTAGGCAGGCATTCGACTTCACCACCGGCACATGGTATAAGAAGTTTGTTCCAAAATCACTCCCATTTTCAACTGGAGACTTTAAGGATTCTAATGAGTTTGACAATTGGCGGAATATGATTAGGGACAGGTTTTACCATAAATTCCGAGAAGAATGGGCTGCTGACTTACGCTCCCGACGCCCACCGCCGCCCGTCTTCCCGCCCACTGCGGATGAAGCTCGAGCTCCAGCGTACAACGCCTCGGAAGCCGAGTGGGCAAGGTTTGCCATGTCTTTGAATCCCCCGCCTGCTGGGTATGTGAGACCATATGAACAAGTTATGGAGTACCGTGGGATGGAATCACAGCGTATACGTAATAAACTACGAGAAGACGCTATGCGTCGCCCGCCGCTTCCACCTGCTCCTGAAAACGCTGCGCAACGCGCACAGATGGAGACTGATGCCAGAAAAAACGCTCTGGAAGCTGCTACCCAACGAAATTTATACCCTCCCAGAACAACTGCTGGAAGACGTAGACGCAAAAAGTCTGCGAAACGCAAGTCGGTTCGTCGTCGCCGTGTTTAAGGATAACATCGAACAAAAATGTACGCGTTAGAATAAAATGCCCAAGCTCAAGCCTGCATCAAAAAAAGTAATACAAGCTGCTAGAGATGCGTTACGGGAAGAACTTGAGAGGAGGGGGATGGACATACATGCACGAAATTACCTGAACAGCAAGGCGGGCGACGACAAGCTAGGAGAAATTGCCAAACTGCAATATGGTGAGGATAATTTCCATAATCGCAATCTGTTACACAAAGAATTTACGAAAGAGACCTTAACTCCTAAACGTCGTGGTGGACGTAGAACCGCGCGTCGGTCTGGTCGCCGATCCGCTCGTAAAACTGCTCGTCGTGGATATTAATTGCCTGTACACAAATAACATTTGCTCCGATCAACCAAGATTCGAGTACCGCAATACGCACAAATATTCCAAAACACATCATCTAGACGATCATGCGTTTTTTGAACGAATGACGGTGTAGTTTGTCCAACCATCATAACCATTACCGAGTTCGGAGTTCCCGATTGATCAGATAATGCTACAAAATGATATCCCCATCGAAACGGCACATCTTCTTTGAATGTGCGTGCTTTACTAATATACTTCCTACACTTACGAATGAATACGTCAATTGCGATATCGTCACTGACATATTCCATCTCAAACACATCGTTGTTCCGACAACAAATAATCTCAAACATTTAATACATTCAATTCTGAATCACGTTTGAAATCCATTTTAGACAGCAAAAAAGACCGCAAAATATCTTCTAGAATGAATGTGTCCTATCCACCTTAAACTATATTTTTCCATGTTTTCCCGACCTGAATTCTGCTAATATTTGCTTTGGTGCAGTCAAACTCTTTTGCCAATTCAGACGCCGTTTTTTTATCTGGATTGAATTTGATATATCTAACATTATCTTCAGATAGACGACACATTCCGTGATTTACACCTTTCGTGGTTCTACCGCTATCATCTCTATCTTTCATATTTTCTGCGTGATCACCAAATTTTAAATGAAGATGGTTTATACACTTGTCGTTATTACACATATGTAAGACCATCTTACCTTCGGGTATTCTACCATGTTGTATAATCATAGCGATCCGATGCGCGGTTGTAGACTTATTTTTATAACGACATATCTGTCTTCCAGTCGGCATTTCTAAACAATGCGATTTTAGGATTTCATTATACGGACCTTGTTTTGCTTTATTAAGGAACTGCTGCTCTCGGGTAGGCTGTTCCCCCAAATCAGCCCAACGCTCCCCCCTACCAATTCGTCTAATTTGCGCTTCACATATTCCAAACAATTCTGCTAGTTCGCGTGTCGAGTCAATTCCGAAATTTTTTCGAATATACGCTGCCGACCACGAATTTATCTTCGCATACGAACATTGTTCTCCTTTTTTACCTCCACCGCGTGCTCTGCCTCTTTCATTCATATCGCGTATATTGTCTTGCCTTGTTCCGAGTTCTAAATGTTCAATGTTGACACACATACCGTTATCGCACATGTGACGAATTACAATCCCTTTGGGTATGGGTCCTTTCAAATGTTCCCATAACTTTCTGTATGCAGAATGTTTCCCGTACATTGCGTGGTGATGTTTTTCAGTTCCTGTCCAAATATGGCATTTTGTCGTTAAAACGCAGGGGTGGACAGGGATCGGACCATCAAAGTTCACATGTCTGTTGAATATATCGATAAGCATTTAATACATTCAATTCTGAATCACGTTTGAAATCCATTTTAGACAGCAGCAAGAGCAAAAAAAAGACCGGCTGTCCTTTTTTTTGTTTTTGTTTTTTTTGTTTTTGTTTTTTTGTAGTTGCTTTTTGTGTTTATGAATGTTGTAGTTGCTTTTTTAGAGTTCTACGCCTTGGGCTTGGAAACCTTCTTGAACCGTCCCTTGCCCGCAACACCCACCAACACATCACCCGCCTCCGCCGTGTGCTGGTAGATCTTCCCGGTCTTCACACCAATCAACAACTCCTCACCGTCAAACTTGAACTCCTCCATGTCCTCGTCATCCTCATCCTCCTCCTCCTCCGTGTCCGCCTTCGCGTCACGCGCACTGCCACCCGCCGCACCGCCCCAACCACCGCCACCCGCTGCCACAACCTCCTCCTTCTCCTCCACCGGCGCAGCTGCCGCAACCAGCGTCGCAACGTACGCACGCATGTGACCCTGGATTGAAGCGCTCGCAAACTGCTCCTCGGTGAGATCCTCAATGAACTTCACCAAGTTGCACTCAAGCACCGTCTTCCAATCGCCACCGCTCTCCTCCACGATCGTCTTGAACAGCTTTCGCGACGTCGTGTTCGGAGAGAACCGACCCGACTTCTCCTTCGCCGGCTTCTTCTCGCCCTTCGGCTTCTTCTCCTTCTTCGGCTTCTCTGCCACGACCTCCACCGCGAGACCGAGCATCTGCCGAGCGAGTGCGTCAAAGCTGTCAACCTCCGCAGCCTCCTTATACGCCGTCATCGCCTCCTTCAACTTCGCTTCCGTAGCACCCTCCAGTGCCATGAAAGCCTCCTTCATCTTTTTTGAAACCACCCGCTTCCGCCCAGATGACTTCTCGCCTTCCGACTTCACCGATCCCTCTGCCGGTGCTGCCGCCGCCACGGCAAGAACCATTTTCCCAGCCTTCTTCGCCGGCTTCTCAACCTCCTCGCCAAAGCCGAGAGCCGACAACATCTCCTGTGTGAACGCGTCAACGTCGCTGACATTGTGGCGGGGTGCCACATCAGCGATAACCTTCACAACCTGCTTCATAATCGTCTTCGAAACCTCGTTCAACGCAATCTGAATGTTCGCCATCTTAACATCAACCATCTCTCTCCTCGCCACTCGATCCGTTTCTCTATAAACTCGCCGATCCGTTTTGGTGAGCAAAACGGATTCGGATCAAATCTTAAATAGGTAAAGAGTGGGCGAGATGGAGTTTGTTATGAAGATCCTGGGTTTTGGACTTTCGGAAAAGAAGACGACGACGGCAGTAGAAGAAGAAACGACCATTCCGGTCATGGATAGGCAGACTTACCACCGGGTTGTCACGCAGGCATTTAACAAGCAGCAAGCATTGTGGCGGATTTTGAATGATCTTCTGACACAGGATACCGGCGTAACCGAAGAGATGATCAATGTTGCCGAGAAGAACGCAGAAGAAGCAACGCGTGCTCTCCAGTACCTGGTTCATCTTCCGACAGAGGATCATCCAGACACCGACACTGACTAAAAAAGCAAAAAGCAAAAAAACAAAAAAGCAAAAAGACAAAAAAGCTTTTTGTTTAGGATAGCCGGCTACCCCCCTTCTGCTTTTGAGCTTTTTTCATATCCATTTAACTCCGAGTTTTACTCACCAAAACGGATTTGAGCGTCTGCTAAGGAAACGAACAGCATCCCAGGCGGGGAAAGGGCTATTCAGCTGCGGTTTTACAGAACTGCCGAGCGAAGCACGAAACCATACAGCAGGGCTCTCGACCGTACAACCGGCGAGGGCAAGGCTGTTGGTGCTATCTGGTCATTTAGTTGACTTCATACACTACGGAATCACATTCCACCCATTGCGGGTGGAGTGCCGTGTGTGTACAGACAGGCACAAATGGGTGCGTGCCGAACTTTGCGGAACTCTATAATCAACGCTGTTGGCTATCAAAATCCTAGCGACCGCGATCTCCGTCTGTGATTACACGGGAGCTCTCCGGCATAGGTAACCGAATCGTCACACAATGCTACGCAGAAATGTGTATGCCAAATCCCATCCATGAGGTGGGTCATGTGCGAATCGAGAGTGGGCAAGTAGGTGCCACCCACTGTAATACAATGGTAAATCCGAGTGGGATCGTGTGTTATACAGCATACTTATCACTTCCGTAGCATCAGGCAGTCTCGCTTGGTGTTCCTCCTTCCTAGAAATAGGTTGTTTGGGGTATCCGTCCCGAAAGGGGCGTGTAACGTAGTCCAGACGGACAACAGAGATGCCAGCTCATCATTATTCAACTTTGATAACGACCCAATCATGGCAGGTCTCCTTTCCGGGCGCGGGTGGGGGGATGTCATTCACTCCGCCGAGGACGACGCCGATCGCCGGTTCATCCACATGTCCGCCTTCGATTTCAATCGAGAGAAGACCGTCGCAAAGGAGATGCGACGCTTCGGCTCTTGGAACGCATGGCTCATGTGGGTTCACCGCATCGAGGCGAAACGTGCAGCTCTTCGCTCTGCGCGCCCCCCGCCCCCTCGCACCCACCTCGACCACCTCGTCGACCTGCGCCGGGACTACGTGACCGAGCCCCACAAGTACTTCAACACCCCCGTCGAGCGCGACGCAGAGCTGTACAAGCTCGAGGGTGAGATCCGCAAGCAGCGCGGCGGACGCGAGGCAATCGAGAAGATCATCGAGTTCGAGCAGGTCAAGGTTCTCCCCGAGATCAAGGCTACCATCGCCCGGGTCAAGGCGCAGATCGAAGCCGCTCTCCGCTGCAAGAAGCTCATCGCCGGCTCCCGGATCTCCCGCTCCATCGCCTGGCGGTGGCGGCGCATGCGGCGCAACGACCACTCCGAGTGGACCCCCTTAGGGCTCCAGGCTCTCTCACGGATCCCCGATGAGGCGTGGGAGGGCTACGACCACTCCGAGTGGTACGGCGCAGCCCCCTCCAACCGCTGGGAGGACGAGGACTACGTCCCGCCGCCGCCTCCGCCGCCCCCGCCGGCACCCTCGGCAGTGCCCTCGGCAGTGCCCCGCGTCCGCTGCTGGCACTCCTCCACCCCGTGCTGGCGCTGCATGGCGACCCGTGACCAGCTCAAGAAGGTTCTGGGCTTCACCGGCTGCGACAACATCGACCACATGGATCGCACCCAGTTTGAGCTCTTCCTCAAGCTCGCGAACGACGACGTGAAGAACGGCACGATCCGCGGGATCTCCCCCGCCATCCACGCCAAGTGCTCCAAGCCCATGGATCTCTCCGTGCTCAGCCGACGCTCGCTCAAGGTGGTCGCCGGCTACCTCGACCGCGCAGTCAAGGCACTCGAGAAGCCTCAGCCCGTACCCTTCAAGTACGCAGGTTGGGGTGCGTTCGGAGACCTCCACGAGGAGGGCGAGCACGTCTACGACGACGAGGACGACGACGGCTCAGACGCAGAGTAAACAGGTAAGTGAACTCGAAACAATTATTTATACACACACCCCCCCCACTTGAACTCAGTAGATCAAACCAAAAACCCCATAAAAAAATACCAAACCCCCCAGAAAACAAACGAAAAGAGGACCGCCGGTACCTTTTTCAATGTAGAATCCAATTTTAGAAGTTTTGGACCTTTTTGGAAACTTTTCTCACTTGACAGAATCCCATTTCAACTTTTATAAAACTTTCAAGAGAGGAGAAGA
>Ga0214919_10000785_pt1 | contig 54339 bp, 52 predicted proteins | sample LL1503_MetaG_FD_177994 | JGI IMG/M metagenome (GOLD analysis project Ga0214919, IMG submission 177994) | Freshwater microbial communities from Lake Lanier, Atlanta, Georgia, United States - LL-1503 | ecosystem: Environmental > Aquatic > Freshwater > Lake | place: USA: Georgia | collected... | reverse complement strand
AAACATCTAGAACTTTCTGTAGAGTGCTTACGGACGGGGGTTCGATTCCCCCCAGCTCCACCACTTCCAAGGTACAAGTAAGAAGCCACCGAGAGGTGGTTTTTTTATACCCACTAAAAATCCTTAACGACTTAAATCTTAATCCTGATGTTAAAATTATCATCATGACGATCCTTGTGACAGGCGCTGCAGGTTTTATTGGCTCTAATTTCGTATTAGACTGGTTAGATCAATCGACCGAAGATGTAGTTTCCTTAGATTTATTAACCTACGCAGGCAATTTAGAAAATCTATCTTCCTTAAATCAGAATCCGCATCATCATTTTGTAAAAGGCAATATTGGAGACCGTGATTTAATCTCAAGTCTCTTAAAAAAACATGACTTCAGAGCCGTTATTCATTTTGCGGCGGAGAGTCATGTGGATCGGTCGATTCATGGGCCTGGGGACTTTATTGAAACCAATATCGTTGGGACTTATCATTTATTGGAATCTGTCAGAACTTATTGGAGCGATCTTGATGAAGCCTCTAAAAAAGCATTTAGGTTCTTACATGTATCAACTGATGAAGTTTATGGGTCATTAGATTACAAAGCTCCAGCTTTTACTGAAAATCATACTTATGAGCCTAATAGTCCTTATAGTGCGAGTAAAGCCGCAAGTGATCATTTAGTTAGAGCCTGGTTTCATACCTATGGGCTTCCAGTATTAACCACAAATTGTTCAAATAACTACGGACCTTACCATTTTCCAGAAAAACTCATTCCTCTATGCATCTTGAATGCACTCCATGGCAAACCTTTACCTATTTATGGCGATGGTAAACAAATTCGCGATTGGCTTTATGTCAAAGATCATTGCAGTGCTATCCGTGAAGTTTTAAAACAAGGGCACACTGGCGAAACTTATAACGTCGGTGGTTGGAATGAAAAAACAAATTTAGAAGTCGTTGAAACTTTATGCGCTATTTTGGATGAATTAAAACCAAAATCGGATGGCAAAAGTTATACCGATCAAATCACTTTTGTGAAAGATCGGCCGGGTCACGATAGACGTTATGCGATTGACGCTTCTAAATTAGAACGTGATTTAGGTTGGAGACCTCAAGAAACTTTTGAGACAGGACTTCGTAAGACGGTTCTTTGGTATTTAGAACATGAAACGTGGGTCAATCATGTGGTATCAGGTGAATATCAACATTGGGTAGAAAAGCAGTATTCATGAAAATCCTACTCACGGGTAAAGATGGTCAAGTAGGCTTTGCATTACACAAAAAATTAGCATCTTTAGGTGAAGTGATTGCGACCAACCGCGACATGCTTGATCTAGCAAACCCTGATGCGATTAAAGCCTTTATCGATAAAACTAAACCTGATATCATTATCAATCCTGCTGCTTATACAGAAGTTGACAAGGCTGAATCTGAAAAATTATTAGCGCATCAAATCAATGCGATCGCACCTCAAGTGCTAACTGAACAAGCATCTGAACTTCATATTCCTATTATTCATTTTTCAACAGATTACGTATTTGATGGCTTAAAACAAGAGCCTTATCTAGAAGCTGACGAAGTCAATCCTCAATCTGTTTATGGTCAAACCAAATGGCAAGGTGAAGAAGCTATTCGTAATCATAAAAAACATATCATCTTAAGAACAAGCTGGGTATTTAGTAGTCACGGACAGAATTTTTTAAAAACGATTCTAAAACTTATCCAAGAAAAAACTTCGCTGAATATAGTTAGTGATCAAATAGGCACACCCACTTCAAGTGAAGCATTGGCTGATGTGACTTATAAAATTGTCGAAGCTATTTTTAATGATCTTAACTTTAAAGATTTTGGTACTTACCATACGGCTTTGAAAGATGAAACGAATTGGTATCTTTACGCATGTTTTATAACTGATGAAGCAGTGCGTTTAGGCGTTCAAACTTTGATGACATCTAAAGATATCAAATCAATTTCAAGTGATGTATACCCCACATTAGCGAAAAGCCCTAGGAATTCGAGATTAGATACCACAAAAATTAAAAAGACCTTCATGCTAGAATTGCCTCATTGGGAAGAGGAAGTTAAACGCATATTGAAAGCACTGATTCATTAAATGACAGAAATGCAAAACAACAGAAAAGGTTTGATTTTAGCGGGTGGTTCAGGCTCACGTCTTTACCCTGTGACGCAATCGATCTCGAAGCACTTGCTGCCTATCTATGACAAGCCGATGATCTACTATTCATTAAGCACATTAATGTTAGCAGGGATCCGAGATATTTTATTGATATCAACACCTCAAGACATTCCTCGTTTTGAAGCTTTATTAAAAGATGGAAGCCAGTGGGGAATTAACATTCAATATTGTGTGCAAAATTCTCCCGATGGTTTAGCGCAAGCCTTTATCTTAGGCGAATCGTTTATTGGCAATCATCATTCCACTTTAGTTTTAGGCGACAATATTTTTTATGGCCATGACTTTAACCAACTTCTTTTAAATGCAAAAAACAGGGAAGAGGGTGCTACGATTTTCACTTATCATGTCCAGGATCCTCAACGTTATGGTGTTGCAGAATTTAATGGACAAAATAAGGTCGTTTCTTTGGAAGAAAAACCTTTTCAACCAAAATCTAATTACGCAGTGACGGGCCTTTATTTTTACGATCAAAATGTGGCGAACATGGCAAAAAGTTTAAAGCCATCAATGCGAGGGGAACTTGAAATCACGGATCTTAATCGACTCTATTTAAATCAAAATCAATTGCATGTCGAAGCGATGGGGCGAGGATATGCATGGTTAGATACAGGCACCCACGAATCACTTCTTGAAGCGAGTCAATTTATTGCAACGTTAGAAAATCGTCAAGGTTTAAAAGTGGCATGCCCTGAAGAGATTGCCTATCGACAACAATGGATTACCACAAATGAACTTGAAGCACTGGCAGCACCTTTATTGAAAAATGGTTACGGCCAATATTTAAAACGCATCTTACAAGAAAAAATTATTTGAACATGAAGGTCTCCTCTTTGAGTATTCCTGATGTATTTTTAATCAAACCTAAAATATTTCAAGATTCTAGAGGGGTTTTTTTTGAAAGCTTTAACGATGAAATTTTTAAGAGAGAAACATCAATAGATGTTTCATTTATCCAGGACTGTCAATCAATGTCATTTAAGGGCGTATTAAGAGGCCTCCATTATCAATTGCCGCCTTATGCACAAGCTAAATTAGTGCGCGTTATTCAAGGTGAAGTGCTCGATGTTGCGATTGACATCAGAAAGTCATCACCTACTTTTGGTCAATACATTGCTGAAATTTTATCAAGCGACAATAAAAAACAACTTTATATTCCAAAGGGTTTTGCGCATGGATTTTTAACGCTCTCCGAGACTGCAGAATACCTTTACAAAGTGACTAATTTTTATAATCCGCTTTATGAGCGCTGTATACATTGGAATGATAGAACTTTAAATATTAATTGGCCTAAATTTACTGAAATAATGGTCTCACCTAAAGATTCTTTAGGATTAAGTTTTACTTCGAGTGAATTATTCCCCTAGGGGCATAGACGTGATATTCTTAAAGTAGTAAATGTTTGTTTATGAAAGCAAAAAAGAACAGAAATGAAACACACACAACACACGTTCCCGCCTTAAAGAATTTTAAAGTTAATCGCAGAACAGAACAGCAATGAAAAAAGACACACACAGCAAGAAGTAAGCCAAACTAAAACAAACGAAGTTTAGGATTTAATTAATGCCCTCAAGTCGATCAATGTTAAAACTCCTGTTGCACCTATGGTCTTTTTTTTCACCACGTCGCCGGGTTCAGTTTTTTTTATTGCTTACTTTAATGCTTTTAGTATCAATTTCTGAAATTCTAAGTATTGGCATTATAATTCCATTTCTTGGGGTGCTGACATCACCAGAGCGTATTTTTGAATTATCTTTTGCAAAACATTTCATTCAATTTTTTGAATTAAGTGAACCATCTCAACTCTTATTACCTATTACAGTTATTTTTTGTATATTGGCTCTTACAGCAGGTTTAATGAGATTAATGCTCCTTTGGGTAAACACTAGATTATCTTTCTCTACTGGAGCTGATCTTGGCGTTCAAATTTATCAGCGAACTCTATATCAATCATACGAAGTGCACTGTTCTAGAAACAGCAGTGAAATTATAAATGTAATTTCAGGTAAAACAAATGAGGTTATAAATCTTATTAATATGGTTTTAACTGTAATTAGTTCGGCTATCATTCTCATTGCTATTTTATGTGCAATTTTATTTGTAAATCCCTTGATGGCATTTCTAGCTTTTGGTAGTTTTGGTTTTATTTATTTTGTGATAATAAGATCTACACGTAAGAAACTTCTCCTAAATAGTAAATTAGTAGCTCAACAATCAACTTACGTAATTAAATCTTTACAAGAAGGTTTAGGTGGTATTCGCGATGTATTATTAAATGCCAATCAGACCTCTTACTGCGAGCTTTTCAGGTCTGCTGACCAATCCATGCGTCGAGCACAAGCAAGTAATACATTCATTGCTGCTAGCCCACGTTATTTAATGGAGGCGTTAGGTATGGTTTTAATTGCAGTACTAGCTTATACGCTAACTAAGCAAACTGATGGGATTTCTAAAGCTATTCCTGTACTTGGCGCTCTTGCTATATCAGCACAGCGTTTATTACCTGTTTTGCAGCAAGCATACAGTTCATGGTCCTGGATTCAAGCTAGCAGGTCTTCTTTGCAAGACACTCTAGAATTGCTCGATCAATCTTTACCTAATTATGCAAAACATTTAGCCATTCAGCCGATAGTTTTTAATCAAAGCATTAAGCTTGACCAAGTTGGATTTCATTACAAACCTAATTCATCTTTTATTTTGAATCAAATTAGTCTAAATATTTCAAAAGGAAGTCGTGTAGGCTTTATTGGCTCAACTGGAAGTGGCAAAAGTACATTACTTGATATTATTATGGGACTTTTGCAGCCAACTTCGGGTTCTCTCAAAATTGACAATCAGTTAATTACGCCAGAAAATAATCGTTCCTGGCAAATGCACATCGCCCATGTTCCACAGTCTATATTCTTGGCTGATAGTAGCATTGAAGAAAATATTGCTTTTGGCGTTCCGAAGAGTGAAATTGACCATCATCGAGTTATTCAAGCCGCTCGCCAAGCCCAAATTGACGAGAGCATTCAAAGATGGCCTGAAAAGTATCAAACTTTTGTTGGTGAGCGTGGTATTCGACTTTCTGGGGGTCAGCGCCAACGTATTGGTATTGCCCGTGCACTTTATAAGCAAGCTGATGTAATTATATTTGATGAAGCAACGAGCGCTCTAGATAGTGAAACTGAGCAAGCTGTAATGCATGCAATTGAAAGCCTTAGCAAAGAACTTACTTTATTAATTATTGCTCATCGGCTTAGCACTCTAAAAAACTGTACACAAGTTGTTGAGTTAGCTGGTGGTAAGATTAAAAAAAATGGAAGTTATAAGGATTTTGTAAATCAACTAATTTAATTAGGTTCTTCATGAGTTATTATTTACGTAACTCAAAACTCTTTTATTCAAATTAAATGCTTTGACTAATGGATATTAAAATGAATGCAATATTTACCTGTTTGTATCAAATGATTATCTTCTTCAAAAATGCTTTAAATTTGTATCTAGATAATTCTATTTTAATTGGAAATAAGTATTACGATATCCGAGCAGGTATGAGGGATTCAATCAGTAATGTTTTATTATTTTATAATGGACTAGAGGTATTGAAGAATATTGGTTGTAAACGAATAAATGCTTCACTCTTCTCAGACAGTTATTTGTCAAACAGAGTTACTTTTTGAGACTGCTTGTTTTAGCTGGAGGTTTTGGTACGAGATTAAAATCTGCGGTATCTGAAGTGCCAAAAGCTCTTGCGCCTGTTGGTAATGATCCTTTTTTGAAGTTACAAATTATAAATTGGAAAAAACAAGGAATAAATTCCTTTGTTTTCTTGTTATATCACCAAGCAGAGATAGTTGTAAATTTTCTGGAAAAAGAACAAAGAGACGGTTCTTTAAATGATTGTGAAATAGATTGTTTAATAGAGCCTATCCCTATGGGAACAGGAGGTGCTATTGCTTATGCGATAGATAAACTTAATCTTAGAGATAATTTTTTAGTTGCTAATGGAGATACCTGGCTTAGCTCAGGAGTTATAGAAGTTTCTCAGGCAATAGCTCCTGCAATAGGTGTGGTAAAATTATCAGATGTAAGCCGTTATGGTTCTGTAAAATTTAATCAGCAAAATTTCATCTCATCTTTTCAAGAAAAGAATAATCATAATTCAGGATGGATTAATGCCGGACTTTTTCAATTGAATGCTGAACTTTTTTACAAATGGAACCATTTACCCTTTTCATTAGAGCAAGAGATGTTTCCAATTATGGTGGCTGATAGTAAATTAAGAGTAGTTTTACTCGAAACTGATTTCATTGACATTGGCATTCCTGAAGATTATTACCGTTTTTGTCAATGGATCTCAAAAGATCGCAAAGGTTTATTATAATGTTAGATTTTTTTCTTATTCAGGAAAATTCAACACTTCGTGAAGCGCTGCAAAAAATTAATGATAATCACCATGGGATTATCTTTGCAGTTAACGATGCTGGCTCAGTTATTGGCCTTGCCACTGATGGAGATATAAGACGTAAATTACTAGAGGGTTTATCGTTAGATGACTCTATAGCCGTTTGTATAAATACTAAATTTGTATGGGCAACACCAGATACTCCCCGTGAAATATTATTGAAAAAACTAGATCATCGCACACGAGTTATACCAATCTTAGATATTAATCTTAAATTAAAAAACATAGTTAGTCGTGATAATTTGCCCATTCAAGAAGAAGAGCCAGTCTATGCTCGAGCCCGTTCTCCCGTAAGAATTAGTTTTGGAGGAGGAGGGTCAGATTTAACACATTTTTTTCAAAATGAAAACGGGGCTGTAATTAATTCAGCCGTATCTATTTATAGCCATGCCACCTTGCGATTACTAGAAGATGAGAAAATTATCATTCATTCACGAGACATGAGTGAAACGTTAAAGGCTGCAAATTTAAAAAATGCAATTGAGCAAAAAAGTCGTTTCGGACTTATACAGGCTATATTGAAAGCGATTCAGCCAGAGTTTGGTTTTGAACTTTATCTTCATTCGGATTTTCCTATGAATTCAGGCTTAGGTGGTTCAGCGGTAGTTTCTGCTGCGGTACTCGGTTGTTTTAATCAATTTAGACGCGACCAATGGAATTTACATGAGCTTGCAGAAATTGCTTATCAAGCTGAGCGTCATTACTTTGGTGTTGCGGGAGGTTGGCAAGATCAATATGCCACAGTATTTGGTGGCTTCAACTTCATGGAATTTCGAATGGATCAAAATATTGTTCATCCATTACGTATTCATAATAATACTTTAATGGAATTAGAAGAAAGTCTTATTCTTTGCGATACCTGTATCATTCATAATTCTGGCGATATTCATGAAGATCAGCGTCAGCAAATGCAAGATGAGCATGTGCTTCAAAAAGTTAAAGATAATGTTGATCTTACATATCAAATGCGTAATCAGTTGCTCCGCGGTAAATTATTAGAATTTGGCAAGTCACTAAATGAAGCTTGGCAGTTAAAACGTAAATTTAGTGGGAAAATTTCAACTAAAAAAATTGATGCTATTTATGATAATGCTTTAAAGTGCGGCGCTTTAGGTGGCAAACTTCTTGGCGCTGGCGGAGGGGGATTTTTTATTTTTTATGTGCCACCATTTCGCAAGCATGAGTTAATGACCAACTTAGAAGGTGCTGGCCTTAAAATTAGACCTTTTCGTTTTGAACCCGAAGGCCTTAAGGCATGGACGGCGCGCGAACAAAAAAATTGTGAGGATATTTAATCTTGATAAGGCTTGGTAAGCATATCATAGGCGGAGGCCGCACCTTTGTAATTGCTGAAATTGGTAATAATCACAATGGTAGTTTAGACAGAGCTATTCAAATGATCGATTTAGCGACTGATGCTGGGGCAGATTGCGTTAAGTTTCAAATGCGCCATCTTAATGAAATCTACCGTGAGCGCACTTTGAGAAAAGATGGCGATGATTTGGGTACGGAATATGTGCTTGATTTATTGCGTCGTTTTGAGCTTAGTGAAGATAACCATCGTTATTTGGCAAAATATTGTGCAGATAAGAATATTTTATATTTATGCACACCATGGGATGCTAAAAGTGTAGATATTCTTGAAGATTTAAAAGTTCTTGGTTACAAGGTTGCATCGGCCGATTTAACTAATCTGCCATTATTAGATAAACTAGCTTCTCTTGGAAAGCCAATCATTCTTTCCACAGGGATGAGTCAGCCAGAAGAAGTTCGCATAACAGTTGATTTTCTTAATTTTCGCAAAGCAGCGTTTGTCTTACTCCATTGCAATAGTACATATCCAGCACCATTACATGATATCAATCTTAAATGGATTAATAAATTGCGTGAAGTTCATTCGTTAATTGGTTACTCTGGACATGAGCGTGGAATCAATATTTCTCTTGCCGCTGTTGCGCTCGGTGCGTGTGTTATTGAGCGTCATTTTACTTTAGATAGAACCATGGAGGGACCGGACCATGCTGCTAGTCTTACGCACGCTGAATTTAAACGCATGATTGAAGGTATTAGAGAAATTGAAAAAGCCCTTGGTACAGGAGAAAATCGTCAATTATCTCAAGGCGAAATGATTAATCGAGAAAATCTTGGAAAAAGTTTAGTCTCCTCAGTTTTTATAAGTAAAGGCACTGTTATAAATGCTTCTCATATAAAAGTCTTAAGTCCCGGGCAAGGCTTGTCACCTCAACGCTATGATGATTTATTAGGCCGTGTTTTAAATAGAGACATGGAAAAAGAAGATTTTTTCTATTCATCAGATATTGATGTTAAAAAATCGCTACCTCAACCATACAATTTTTCCAGGCCGTGGGGGGTTCCGGTTCGCTTTCATGACTTTAAAAAATATTACGCGAGCATCAAGCCAGATTTATTTGAATTTCATTTGTCCTACTCAGACATGGATCTTAATATAGATGATTTTTTATCTGAGACTTATACAACTGATTTCGTTGTTCATGCACCAGAGCTTTTTTCTAATAGTCGATTGATGGATTTGGCTTCTGCTGACGAGAGATATCGAGCATATTCGGTAATGGAAACTCAGCGTGTTGTTAATATCACTCGTAATTTAAAGCGCTTTTTCCCATCCACAACCAAGCCTATGATTGTTGCTAATGTAGGTGGCTTCACAATGGATGAGCCGCTGTCAAATGAAGTTATTAATTCTTATTATTTGCGTTTCCAAAAAAGTCTTAATGAGCTTGATTTAGAAGGGGTTGAGATTATTCCACAAACTATGGCCCCTTTTCCCTGGCATTTTGGTGGGCAGCGCTACCAAAATATTTTTGTAAAAATAGATGAAATTATTGAATGGTGTTCTAAGTTAAAGTTACGTATGTGCTTTGACATTTCTCATACAAAATTAGCATGTAATCATCTTGGAATCAATTTTTACGAATTTTCTGAAAAAATAGCACCTTTCACTTCTCATTTGCATTTAGGTGACGCAAAAGGCTTAAATGGTGAAGGTCTTCAGATCGGCGATGGAGAAATAGACTTTTCAAGGCTTTGCGCTATTTTAAAAAGCGGCTGCCCTAAGGCGTCTTTCATCCCTGAAATTTGGCAAGGCCATAAAAATGATGGGGAAGGTTTTTGGGTTGCATTGGAAAGGCTTGAAGGGCTATTGTGAGAAATTCAAAAATAAATAATTTTTGTTATTTTAGTAAAATTTCTTATGTCTAAATCTCAATTAATTACAGGTATTATAACTGTTAGAACAACCTCAACAAGGCTACCTAATAAATGTTTGCTTCCTTTTGGAGATATTAATATTCTCGAGCATATTATTCGGCGCACTTTAGCTTACGGCATAGATCCAATTGTTTGCACCAGCAATGATACTTCAGATGATGTTATTGATTTAATTGCACGAAAAGAAGGGGTTAAGATTTTTCGTGGTTCGTTAATTAATAAATTAAAGAGATGGTCAGATTGTGCAGCACATTTTGGACTAACATCATTTCACACAATAGATGCGGATGACCCGTTCTTTGATGGCGACGAAATCAAAAAAAGTATGGAATTATTAACTCAAGGCTCTTTTGACATGGTCGCTCCAACTCAAACGTCTTCGGCAGGGGGGGCTAGCGTGGGATACTCTCTCACTTCTGAAATTGTTAATCGAGCTCTCAGAAACACACCCCCAGAAACCGATACTGAAATGATGTGGTATTTTATTGAGAGGATCAAAGATCTAAAAAAGACAACTCTCCCCGAAGAGGATTTATATCCATGCAAAGTAAGATTAACGCTTGATTATGAGGAAGATTATTGGTTATTAGAATCCGTACGAAGAATTATTGGCAATTTAGCACCAAGAAAAGAAGTAAATAAGCTTTTTTTGAAAAATCCGGACTTGTATTTAATTAATTTTTTCAGAAATCAGGAATGGAAAAGTGCGCAATTAGCTAAAAGTATTAAATAATATTGAAAGTTTTTTTTAGGAGATAAAACATGAATGGCCCCCACCATCCATTTGGAAAATATAATGGAAATGAATTTGAGTTCTTAATGCGCGCTTTAGATACTGAAAACTCAGAAAATAAAAGTTATCCATGGGTTCAGCGCTTTGAAGAGGCTTTTGCAATTAAAGTTGGGGCTTCGTATGGTATCGCAGTAAATTCAGGAACCTCTGGTCTCCATGCTGCGTTATATGCTGCAGATGTAGGACCTGGTGATGAGGTTATTCAGCCTGCAATGACAGTTGTTATGGATGCATACGCAACAATTCATCTTGGAGCAGTTCCTGTTTTTGCTGATACTGTTCCTGAGACGCAACATATCGATCCCAATGATATTATTCGAAAAATAACCCCACGAACAAAAGCTATAGTTACGGTATCTTGGCAAGGATTGCCTGTAGATATGGACCCTATTTTAAAAATTGCAAAAGAAAATAATTTAATTGTTATAGATGATTCAGCTCAAACCATGATGGGGGTTTATAAAGGTAAAATTTCTGGAGCTAATGCCCATATAGGAGTTTATAGTTTTGAAAATAAAAAACATCTTACAACTGGCTCAGAGGGCGGAATGATTGTAACCTCCTGCGAAAAACTAGCTACAAAAGCTAGAAAATTTGCTGGAATTGGCTATAAGCATATGACAGCAACAGCTGGTAGAACTCATTTAGCTCTCTCAACTGTTCAAGATCCGACTTATGAAAGATTCGATACGATAGGTTTGAATTATCGAATGAATTCTATTTCCGCTGCTGTTGGAATTGCTCAATTAGAGCGTGTTGATCATATCGTTGCTAGACGACAAGCTATTGGAAGATTTTTTATGGACGCTATTAAAGGGTGTGATTGGATGATTCCGCAAACAGTTCAATCGGATGTAGAGCATACCTTTTATACTTTTGCTGTTGATTTTAAGGGCGAAAAAAAATATGGAATTACATGGAAGGAATTTTACAATCGCTATAAAGCTATGGGAGGAGACGGTTTTTATGGTCACGTTATGATTCCATATCTCGAACCAGCTTTGCGAGGAAAGGTTTTTGGGGGCATCAGAATGGAAGCGGGACTTTGCCCTAAAGCTGAATCGCAACAAAAAAGAATTATGCAATTTAAGACTAATTATAGAGATTTAAGTGAGGCGTCTCATCAAGCTAAAATATTAGCTTCTTTAATTGATGAAATTGGCCGATAAAGTTTCTATGGATGATAAAAAACTTCGTTTCGGTATTATTCAAGGCAGGTTAATAAAGTCTCCGTCAAATCAACTTCAATGGTTTCCTCAGGAACATTGGAAGTCTGAATTTTTTTTAGCAGCATCACTCGGAATTGATTTTATTGAATTGATTGCAGAACGAAATCACAATCCTAACAATCCTATATGGACTGAAGAAGGTATTGAGGCGATTAAAGAGCTTGTTTATTTGAATAAGCTATCTCTTTATACATTCTGTAATGACTTCATAATAGATCATAGTTTAACTAAAGATAATAAAGTCCTCGAGCAAAATTTACATTTGATATCTCGCGGCGCTTTGTTAGGGTGTAAAAAATTTATTTTGCCTCTTTTTGAAAAATCTGAACTCACAATAGAAAATTTTTTGGAGTATGTCACTCCGCTTCGAGCAATTGCAGACAAAGCTAATGAGAATGGCATTACTATATGTCTTGAGACCATTTTAAATGGCAATGAATTAATCCAGGTGCTTGATTATTTAAAACATCCTTCAATAAGCGTTGTTTTTGATACTGGTAATCGTGTTGCATTTGGACATGATTTATCAGGTGATATAAAGTTATTAGAAAATCGTATAAGTCATGTTCATATTAAAGATAAGAATAAAGAAAACGAAAACGTTATTCTTGGAACAGGACTGGTAAATTTTCTACAGGTCTTTGAAGCGCTTGCAGATATAAACTACATTGGACCATATACATTTGAAACCCAACGAGGTAAAAACCCATTAACTACTATCAAACATAACATGTGCCTTGTTGATTTTTTTTACAAAGAGAGTTTTTCTAGGTGACTTTTTCGAAGATTTTGTTTATTGGCTTAGGGGGTGCGGGACAAAGACACTTACGTATTTTTAGAAAACTGTTACCCAATACAATCTTTAGTACTTATCGCAAAACTGGTGAAACCCCATTACTTCGATCAAACTTTACTGTTGATAACCAGAATACAGTTGAATCCGCTTATGAACTTCAAACATTTAACAGTCTAGAGTCTGCTTTTGAAGCCAGTCCAAATTTAACTGTAATATCAACCCCAACTTCATGTCATCGTGAACCTATGATGATGGCGATGGAAGCTGGTAGTGGAATATTAGTAGAAAAACCATGGGCAGAAAGCTTGGAGGGTTTCTCCAAGTTTAGAAATGGTATATTGGCAAAAAAGTTACCTTTTCACATATCCTTTCAGCGTCGATTTCACCCGCAAATTGCAGCTGCACGTCATGCGGTTATATCAGGTGTGATTGGCCGACCTGTGACTGCTAATTTCACAGTATATTCCAATGTGCCCTCTTGGCACACATACGAGGATTGGCATGCTTTATATGCCGTTCGTTCAGATATGGGCGGAGGAGTTTTACTAACTGAAATACATGAAATTGATTTAGCTAGCTGGTTTTTTGGTTTGCCTGAGGCGATATTTTGTTCAGGTGGAAATCGTAGTTCAGAAAATTTGACGGTTGAAGACACGGTACAAATGACTTTACTCTATAGTAATTTTTCGGTACAAATTACTTTATGCTTTATGCACAAAAGATCATCACGAAGTTTTCATATAGCTGGAACAGACGGTGATATTTTTTGGGATGATACAACAAACATCTTAAACGTATTGCCATTCAGAGGGTCACCGGAGTTTCTTTCTCCACCAACAATCACTAACGATGCAATGTTTGTAGCGCAAGCTGAATGCTTTTTAAATGATTGGACGTTAAATGATACTAAAAAGTCACTTTCAGCTGCTGCCAATTCTCTTGCAATTGTCGAAGCAGCAAAATTATCTATGTTGAGCGGCAAAGCCGAAATAGTGGATAATTGCTTTCCAGATAAAAGTTTTTAATTTTAAGGTGATCTGACTTGAATAAGGTATTTGAAAAATTTAATCTATGTGGCAAAACTGCCATTATCACTGGCGCTTCTGGCTTATTAGGCAGAGAACATGCGGCTGCGTTACTTGAAAGTGGCGCACAAGTTATTCTTACCGATATTAATGAGGCTGATTTAGTGTCAACTCATTCAATATTAGCGCAGAGTTTTGATGAGGCAAAAATTATCATAAAAGTCATGGATGTGACAAGTCCAAAAAAAGTGCGCGAAGTGGCAGAATGTCTTTGGATGGATGGAATGCGTATTCATATTTTGGTTAATAATGCCGCTATAGACCACAAAGTAAAAGGCGGACAAGGCGTCTTTGAAACATCACGCCTAGAAAACTTCTCTCTCGATCAATGGAACCTAGAGCTTTCAGTAGGCTTGACTGGCGCCTTTTTGTGCGGCCAAATATTTGGTTCAGCTATGGCAAAAGATGGTGAAGGTGGCGTAATTCTTAATATTGCCTCTGACCTGTCTGTTTTCTCGCCCGATCAGCGCTTGTATCGCAAACAAGACTTAGAAGATGATATGCAACCCGTTAAACCTGTTACTTATTCAGTAATTAAGGCTGGATTAATTGGCTTAACTCGATATTTAGCGACTTATTGGGCTGATAGGAATGTGCGCTGTAATGCCCTATCGCCAGGCGGTGTTCACAATGGTCAAAATGAAGAGTTTGTTCAGCGCTTATCCGCTTTGATTCCACTAGGGCGAATGGCATCGAAAGATGAGTATCGCGCTGCATTGCAGTTTTTGTGTTCCGATGCTTCTGCTTATATGAATGGGCAAAATGTGGTGATGGATGGTGGGCGGAGTGCATGGTAGAAAATTCAACTACCCTCAAAAAAATAATAAACTGTATCTATTATAGAGCCATCAATTTTCTTAAACCATACAAACGAATTGCTTGGTACACAGAAAAATCGTGCGATATATTAATATTTGACGATGAGGGTAGTGACATTCTTTTAAATTGCATACCAGCAAAATCGTCATTTTTCATTATTAAGAATCGTGTTGAAATTCCACTATTTGTATCGTTAAGTTTTTTTGTAAATCTTTTTTTTAATGTAATTGAATATAGAAAGCCCCGAATTGCAATAATAAGAGCATTAATCAAGCATCTTAAACCCAAGGTTATTATTACTTATATAGATAATTCGCTAGCTATTTGCAAGATCAAGAAACTATTTCCATTAATACCGCTTATAGCCGTGCAAAATGGTACTAGATTCGATTTTTCTGTTAAAAATAGAGATCGCATGGAATATGATTATTACTTTAGCTTTGGTTCAGTTGAAGCTGATATTTTTAAACAAGGTGGCCATACTGTTTCAAATTTTTTCCCAATTGGCTCCCTTCGTGCTGGAATTTATCTTAATGAGTTTTTTGCTGAACATAAAGAAAAAGAGTTCGATTTATGTTACATCTCACAATTCGATCCTATCCCGCATAATAGTTCGGAGGTTGATAAGTGGACCTATGAAATGATTGCATCCTATCATGAGGTAGGGAAAAGATATTTTTATCTCATTGCTAAATTCGCGGAAGAAAACAAACTAAGTCTATGTGTTGCAATGAGATACCCAAAGAATAGTGCAAATTTTGCGAATGAAAATGAATATTATAGCTTCTTGGGCCAAGCTAAAGTCGAGTATATTCCGCAAAATGGATTTTCGTCATATCAGGCTGTTCAGGCGAGTAGGGTTTGTTTTACTATTAGTTCTACCCTTGGTTATGAAGCGCTAGGCTGGGGTGAGCGAGTTATTTTTGCCAAAGATTCTAAAGAGGTTAATTCCCTAGTCATGCAGGGTGCTTGGACTGACAATCTTGTTACACATCGGCTTCCTCAATTGCAAAGATTATATAGTTTAGATTACTCGGAGCTGAGTTTTAAAGCTACTGAGTTACTTAAAATGACAAATGAAAAGTATATGACTTACAGTAAAAATGCCAGAAAATATTATATGAATTTTGACAATAAAAAAAAGCCGCATGAAATTATAAAAAGTAAGATCGCTCAGTTTATTCCAAGAGGAGATCGTTGTGATGCATGAAAAGCATTCTTACAATTTATGCCCAGTATGTGGTTATGATTGTAAAGTCTCTTCTAATTATATGCATTGGGGTTGGCCAGATACAACTATTTTTGATGGACTTCTTATTATTACGTGCGATGATTGTGGTTTTTCTTTTTTAGAAAATGAAATTTCTTACTCGCAGTTAAACGAATTTTATGAACGCGAATACAGGAAGGTCGGTTCTCCATTCTATTGGGATTATGGATCAACTTTTGAAATTCCTCGCAGCCTTCCCACCAGGTCAACAGCTCAAATATATTTAGCAACAATTTTTACAGAATTCCTACCAGGAGATATTTTTTTGGATATTGGGCCTGGACCAGGAGATTCCCTATTTAGTGCGGGCCATCTTTTAAATAAACCTAAGCTCATTGCGATAGAGCCAAATCAAGATAGTGCTTCGTATTATGACCGTAATTTTGGGGCTAAATCAATTGCAAGCCTAAGCGATATGTCTGCGAGTGGTTTTAAGGCTAAAATTATTTTGCTTTCACACAGTTTAGAGCACTTCAGACATTCAGATTTGACAATTCTATTTAAATCTATTAATGAGGTTCTTGATGTGAGGGGGGTGTTGGTTATTGAGGTTCCTAACGTTGATTTTCGAGTGCATAAGCATTTACGATTTCCTGATACACCACATACAATTTTCTTTTCGAAAGATAGCATATGTCGTTTGCTTATCAAATCAGGGTATGACATTAAGCATATACAAGTTCTTGGCAATTCTTACCCATATAGCCATCTGCCTTTTGTTCTTAATTCTCCAACAGTGGAAATTAAAAATAACATATCATATAGGTATGCATTGAAAAAATTATTCACTAAATTACACATGCTAAATTACTTCCTTGCACTAAGAAAATTTTTTAAAAGTATGAAATACACAAGACAAGGTAGGATTAAGATGGACTTGGCCTTATTTAATGACTTTATAAATGATTCTAATTTCGACACCATAAGGGTTGCAGTCACCTTACGCTCTGATCGAGTGATTTAAATGGATGCAACTACTATTTCCATCTTAATCACTGGTGCCGATGGCTTCATCGGATCCCACTTAACTGAAGCATTAGTCAGACAAGGATTTAATGTCCGTGCTTTTGTTATGTATAACTCATTTAATTCCTGGGGATGGTTAGATCATTGCGCTTCTGATGTAAGAGGCAAGTTTGAGATATTTGCAGGGGACATTCGTGATCCTCATGGAGTCAAAGAGGCTATGAAGGGTTGTGATGCCGTATTGCATTTGGCTGCCCTTATTGCCATTCCTTATTCTTACCATTCGCCTGATACATATGTGGACACTAATATTAAAGGCACTTTGAATGTGTTGCAGGCAGCGCGTGAATTGGGTGTTAAGCGTGTGATTCATACATCCACTAGCGAGGTATATGGCACGGCAAAATTTGTGCCGATTACTGAAGAACATCCTTTGCAGGGGCAGTCTCCGTATTCTGCTACCAAGATTGCTGCTGATCAATTGGCATATTCTTTTTTTGCCTCATTTGGATTGCCGGTAGTTATTGCGCGGCCATTTAATACTTATGGCCCACGTCAGTCAGCCCGCGCTGTTATTCCTACTATCATCACTCAGATTGCTAACGGAAAACGTCTGATTAAGCTGGGTGCGGTTTCACCTAAAAGGGATTTTAATTATGTGCAAGATACCGTTGACGGATTCATAGCTACGCTAAATTCTGAGCAAGGCTTGGGTGAGGTGGTTAATTTTGGTAGTAATTTTGAGGTATCAATTGGTGATACAGCAAAATTGATCGCTGAAATAATGGATGTTGATATCGAAATCATTTCTGATGATATTCGACTTCGTCCCAAAAATTCAGAAGTTCAACGCTTATGGGCTGATAATTCAAAAGCCAAAAAATTATTTGGGTGGCAACCTAAATATGCTGGGCGAAGCGGCCTTAAATCTGGATTAACCAAAACTATTGAGTGGTTTGCTCAGCAAGATTATCCGAATAACTATAAGGTAGATTTGTATAGCATATGAATTACATAAATTTTTTTACTAATGAGCTATTTTCTTGAAGCACTATTTTTTATTTTTGAAATAAAGTCGTGATAAACCATACTATTATCATAGCAGAAGCAGGCATTAATCATAATGGCGACATTGAGGTTGCAAAGAAAATGGTTGATGTTGCCGCTGATTCAGGAGCTGATTTTGTAAAATTTCAAACTTTTATTGCTAAAGAACTTGTTACCCCAGGAGCAAAAAAAGCATTTTACCAGGCTCAAAAAACTGGTAGTGATGAATCTCAATACCAAATGTTACATCGATTAGAACTTACAGAATCGATGCATCATAATTTAATTTTACATTGCCAAGAAAAAAAAATCGGCTTTTTATCAACCGCTTTTGATATAAAGAGTTTAAATTTACTTATTAAACTTAAACAGGAGCTTTTTAAAATTCCATCAGGTGAGATCACTAATTTTCCCTACCTTAAAAAAATAGCAGAACTCAAAAAGAAAATAATTTTATCTACTGGAATGTCAGTTTTAAGTGATATTGAAGCCGCGATCAATGTAATAGAAAAATATGGCACCCTTAGAGAGAATATTACAGTCCTTCACTGTACTAGTGAATATCCCGCCCCTTTTAATGAAATTAATTTGCAAGCAATTCAAACCATTCGCGATACCTTTAATGTAGCTGTTGGATACTCTGATCATACCTTAGGTATTGAGGCATCTATTGCCGCTGTTGCAATGGGTGCTTCAGTTATAGAAAAACATTTTACTTTGGATAAAAATTTTGCTGGACCCGATCATCAAGCTAGCATTTTGCCAGGGGAACTTTCAGCTATGATAAAGTCAATTAGAAATATAGAGTTAGCCTTAGGTGACGGCGCCAAGCTTCCAAGCGCCGGTGAAATTAAAAATATGGAATTTGTCCGCAAATCATTAGTAGCTAGCCGAAGAATTAAAAAAGGAGAGTTATTTAATTCTGAAAATTTAACAAGCAAAAGACCTGGCACCGGTATTTCACCTATGAGATGGAATGATGTTTTAGGCAAAACTGCAAAAAAAGATTTTTTAGAAGATGAGTTAATTGAGTTATGAGAAAAATTTGCATTATTACTGGGACTCGCGCGGAATATGGATTATTGAGATGGATTATGCAGGGGATTAAGGATGACCCTGAGCTTACCCTACAAATTATTGCGACCGGAATGCATTTGTCCCCGGAATTTGGACTTACATACAAAGAGATTGAAAAGGATAATTTTTCTATTGACACTAAAGTTGAAATACTTACCAGTTCTGATACGTCAGTAGGTATTGCTAAATCTATTGGCTTGGGGTTAATAGGATTTGCTGATGCTTTTAATAAATTGAAGCCAGATTTGATATTGGTATTAGGAGATCGATTTGAGATATTTGCTGCCGTTTCTTCTGCTTTAGTAGCCTGCATACCTGTCTGTCATTTGCATGGCGGTGAGTCAACTGAGGGCGCTTTTGATGAAGCATTTAGGCATTCCATAACAAAGATGTCCCATTTACATTTTGTAGCCTCAGAAGCCTACCGTAAACGAGTTATTCAACTTGGCGAACATCCCGGTAATGTTTTTTTAGTTGGCGGTTTAGGGGTGGATAATATAGTTAATATGCAGCTGTTGAACAAAGAGGAGATAGAACAATCGCTCGGTTTTAAATTTGGACCCAAAAACTTATTAATTACTTTTCATTCTGTAACGCTTGAATCAGAGACTTCACAAATTCAAATGAGAAATTTGTTAGATGCGCTCTCTCGATTAAATGACACACAATTAATTTTTACTTTTCCAAACGCAGATACTAATAGCCGAATTTTAATTAAAATGGCTCAAGAATTTTCTTCCAAAAATTCAAATGCTCGCATATATCCTTCTTTGGGTTATTTGTTATATCTCTCATGTATTGCTCATGTGGATGGTGTAGTAGGAAATTCATCTAGTGGCTTAACAGAAGTTCCAACTTTTAAGAAGGGTACTATCAATATTGGCGATCGTCAAAAAGGTCGTTTAAAAGCTGAAAGTGTAATTGATTGTGAACCAACTGTAGAAAGCATCACTAAAGCCTTAGAGGAATTATATTCTAATTATTTTCAAATAAATCTCCTCAAAGTTACCAACCCCTACGGTGAAGGAGGAGCAGGTAAAAAAATAGTTAATATTATTAAGAGCCATTCCTTAGAGGGAATTATAAAAAAAACTTTCTATGACCTATAAAAAATTGATCATAGAAAAAATATAAGGATTTTTTGTGACTATACTTAAAGAAACTTGGCGTAATGCACTTTTGCCACCTTCTTCTTCTGTAAGTGAAGCGATAGAAAATTTAAATAAATTTTCACTGAAAATTATTTTGGTGGCAGACCAACGTGGCTTGTTACTAGGCACTGTTTCTGATGGCGATATTCGACGAGGATTGCTTAGGAGCATTGATATGAGTAGCTCGATCAAAAATATTATGCGATCTAATCCTCTGGTTGTAACTCCCGAAGTTGGACGAGAATTAATTTTGCAATTGATGATTGCTAATAAAATTCAGCAAATTCCGGTTGTCGATCAAAATCATGCGATTGTTGGCTTGCATCTCTGGGATGAAATTACCACACCTTCTTTACGCTCAAATACTATGGTTATCATGGCTGGCGGAAAAGGTTCGCGCTTAAATCCTCACACTGAAAATTGTCCTAAGCCATTATTATTAATTGCTGGCAAGCCAATGTTAGAGCACATTATTGAAAGAGCCAAAATGGAAGGATTTGGTCATTTTGTGATTGCGATTCATTATCTAGGTCATATGATTGAGGAATTTTTTGGAGATGGCAGTCGTTTAGGCGTAAAAATTGAATATTTAAGAGAGGAATCGCCATTAGGAACTGCTGGAGCATTGACCTTATTAAACCCCTTACCTAAAAACTCATTTTTAGTTACTAATGGCGATGTAATTTCGGATATTCACTATGGCGAACTGCTTGATTTTCACAATCGATATTCTGCTATTGCAACTATGGCGGTTCGTTTTCATGAATGGCAGCATCCCTTTGGCGTAGTTCAAACAGAAGGAGTTGATATTGTGGGTTTTGAAGAAAAACCAATCAATCGTACGCATATTAATGCAGGTATCTATGCCCTAAATCCAGACGCTCTTAATTTTCTAGTTTTTAATGAATATTGTGATATGCCTTCGTTGTTTAATAAATTGAATGCTGAAAACAATAAAGTTGTTGCTTATCCAATGCATGAACCATGGTTAGATGTAGGCAGACCAATTGATTTGCAACTTGCAAATAATACAAAATAAATTAAGGGTATATAAATATGGATCTTATTAAAGCGCCAAAAAAAATTGACAAATTAAAGTATGGAAACAATATTTTAAAACCTGAAGTTAAATATGGCCTACCTAGTAAAGTTATTTATTGTAAGTTGTGTGTAATATCGAATCAACGTCCGAATTCTGCAATTGAATATACCCATACTAAGAGTTCAGATAAAAAAACTATCCATTTTGATAAGGATGGAATTTGTGATGCATGCAATTATGCAATACAGAAGAAATCTCTGATTAATTGGAAGGATCGGGAAAAGCAATTGCGAGACCTTTGTGATCGCCATAGAAGTAAAGATGGTAGTTATGATTGCATAATTCCAGGATCAGGAGGCAAGGATAGCTTTTACGCTTCTCATATCATGAAAACAAAATATGGCATGCATCCTTTAACTGTAACTTGGGCTCCACATGTTTATACAAATTGGGGTTGGAAAAATTTCCAGTCTTGGATTCACGCTGGACATGATAATTTGTTAATGACGCCCAATGGCCGAATTCATCGTCTTCTAACTAGACTAGCTGTTGATAATTTGTTTCACCCATTCCAAGCATTTATGTTTGGCCAAAAAGCGCTTGCACCAAAAATGGCTATTTTGCATGATATTCCTTTGGTAATTTATGGTGAAAATGAAGCTGAATACGGAAATCCTATCGGAGACACAGCCTCAGCGAAAAGAGATTGGTCTTATTTTACATCAGCAGATCAATCAAAGATTAGCTTGGGAGGTGTTCCCATTCCAGATTTAAAAGCATTTTTTGGTTTAAAACATCAGGATTTATTACCATATTTACCTGCCAATCCAAATGAAATTGAAGATAAAAAAGTTGAGGTTCATTATTTAGGATATTACTTGAAATGGCATCCTCAAAGCTGTTATTACTATGCAGTAGAACATGGCGGTTTTGAAGCTTCGCCTGAGCGCACTCCTGGAACTTATAGTAAATATAATAGTATTGATGATCGTATTGATGATTTTCATTACCATACTACTGGTATTAAGTTTGGAATTGGCCGAGCCAGTTACGATGCAGCCCAGGAAATTAGATCAGGTGATATAACTCGAGAAGAGGGCGTTGCATTAGTTAGTCGTTTTGATCATGAATTTCCTGAGCGTTTTGCAGATGAAATTTTTAATTACCTGAGCATACCTGAGAAAGAATTTCCTGAAGCATCAAAAATGTTTGAACAGCCAATACTCACACGAGAGTATTACATGGATTTAACTGATTCATTTCGCTCCCCTCATTTATGGAAATGGGTTGATGATAATTGGAAATTACGCGAGGCACTTTAGGATGATATCAAATAATAATATTCGAATTATCGCGCGTCTCGATATTAAAGGATCTAATCTTATTAAAGGCATTCATTTGGAAGGTTTGCGAATTATAGGCTCTCCAAATGAGTATGCCCTCCGTTATTATTTACAAGGTGCAGATGAGCTGATTTATATGGATTCTGTTGCCAGTTTGTATGGTCGTAATCATTTGAGCAGTATTATTCAAGAAGCAGCCAAAAATATTTTTGTGCCGATGACAGTTGGTGGGGGTATTCGCTCAATTGATGATGCAAGGGATATATTGCGTGCAGGCGCAGATAAAGTAGCAGTGAATACTGCTGCTGTATCTAACCCAGAACTCATTACTGATATTGCCCGACGTTTTGGCAGCCAATGCATGGTGCTTTCTGTTGAAGCAAAACAAGTTATTCCTGGTCGATGGGAGGTTTATACAAATAACGGTCGCGAGCGAACTGGTTTAGATGTAGTGGAGTGGATTAAGTTAGGTGTTTCGATGGGTGCAGGAGAAGTTTTGTTAACTTCAATAGACAGAGAGGGAACAAAAAAAGGTTTTGATATTGAATTAGTTAAAGCTGTAACTCAAGAGGTTTCGGTACCAGTAATTGCTAGTGGAGGGATGGGTAAGCTTGAAGATTTTTTAATGGTTGCCAGTGAAGGCCGGGCAGATGCAATTGCAATGGCTGATATTATCCATTATGAGCGAGTCACGATTGGAGATGTTAGAGAATATGCTGAAAAATCTGGTTTAAAAGTAAGGCGGTATGAATTTGCATGAAGTTGTTATAATTGATTATGGTTTAGGTAATTTACTAAGCGTTCAAAGAGCTCTTGAGCATTGCGGAGCAAAAGTTTTAATAACTGCTGACCCTAAAAAAATTTTATTAGCAAGGCGCGTTGTGCTTCCAGGTGTTGGAGCATTTGCCAATGCGATGCAGGCTTTGCACGAATTAAATTTAATTCCAGTTATTCATGAATTATCTGAGCGTCGAACACCATTGTTAGGGATTTGCTTGGGAATGCAACTTTTACTTGATGAAAGTAATGAATTTGGCTTTACCAAAGGATTGGGACTTATACCTGGAAGAGTGATTGACATTCCAGATAGAACATCCGCAGGATTAAGTCAGAAAATCCCTCATGTAGGTTGGAATGAGCTTGAAGATTCAAACAATGACTCAAAATTGAGGTATCATTTACTGCAAGATATTAGTACTGGCGATGCTGTTTATTTTGTTCATTCTTTTATGGCAATTCCCAAATATTCAAAAGATTTGATAGCACACTGTTTTTATGGGGAACATAAAATAGCTGCAATGGTAGCGCGAGAAAATATTATCGGTTGCCAATTTCACCCAGAAAAAAGTGGTGAAATAGGCTTGAAAATTTTAAAAAGGTTTTGTTTTGATTGATCGTGTTCTTATAGTTGGTTTGGGAAGCGCTGGGCACCGTCATTTAAAAATAGCAAGAGATTTAATTCCCAATGCCGATATTCGTGTTTATAGACATCAGACCTCATCTGAAATACCTAAGCTTGCTAATGGCTTATTCATTGACATTCAAGAAGCTATTAATTTCTCTCCACATTTGGCAGTTATATCTTCCCCGGCACCATTCCATATATCTATTGCTCAAGCTTTAGTAGAAAAAGGTACTCATCTCTTAGTTGAAAAACCATTATCTCACTCAGTTAGTGGAGTTAAGCATTTCCTCGACTTTTGTAAAAACACTAATACTGTTTTATTAGTTGGCTACAATCTGCGTTTCTTTGAATCACTTCAATTTTTTAGAAAATCAATAAAAGAGGGCGTTATTGGAAAAGTAATTTCTTTTCGATGCGAAGTTGGACAGCACTTACCTTCATGGCGTCCGGACCGTAATTACAGAGAGTCTGTGTCAGCACAAAAAAAATTAGGCGGAGGCTGTTTGTTGGAGCTTAGCCATGAGCTTGATTACATAAATTGGATATTTGGTGAAATTGAGTGGGTAAGTGGAATAGTTAGTAATCAATCTACCCTTGATATTGATGTTGAAGATACTGCGCATGTTACACTTGGCTTGAAGTCTTTTGAAGATGGATTTCAATTAATAGGTGTTGTTAATTTAGACTTTATTCGTCAAGATACTACTAGATATTGTCTGGCTATTGGAGAAAAAGGGACTCTTCGATGGGATGGTATGAGGGGTGATGTGATGCTATTTGAAAAAAGTAAAAAAATTTGGGATTTGTTGTTAGCTTGCCAAGATGAGGCGAATAAAAGCTACATCCTGGAATGGAAATATCTTCTCAATTGTATCTGGGAAAAGAAACAAAATTTCAATAGCGGAGAAGATGGATTGAAGGTGCTCGAAATTATTGATGCTGTTCGCGAATCCTCTCTAAATGAGAAAAAAATTTTTTTAAAAAAATAAACAGGCATATTTAGAAAAATGAAAGCTATGGCATTAATATGTGCGAGAGGAGGTTCTAAAGGACTTCCTGGCAAAAATATTAAATTTTTTAATGGCAAACCATTGATTGCTTGGGCTATTGAGCATGCCCTTACTGTAAAAAAAATTGATAGGGTCATTGTTTCTACTGACTCTGAAGAAATAGCAGAAATTGCTAAAAAATATGGTGCTGAAGTACCTTTTATAAGGCCAATAGATTTAGCACTCGATGATAGTCCCGAATGGTTAGTATGGCGCCACGCTCTTAATTACATAAATGATAGTGCAGCTAGCTTACCTGACATTATGGTTTCAATTCCAACAACGGCGCCGCTAAGACTGCCAATTGATATTGAAAGATGTATAAATGAATATGAAAGAGGCAATTCTGATGTAGTAATTACTGTTACAGACTCTCATCGAAATCCATATTTTAATATGGTAAAAAAAAATCCAGACGGCACGGTTGACTTGGTTATTTCATCTAACAAATCTATAAATCATCGTCAAAACGCGCCTCAAGTTTATGATATGACAACAATTTGTTATGTTGTAAATTCTAAATTCGTATTAACGCATAATTCTATTTTTGAAGGCCGTGTGAAAGCTGTTCATATCCCGATTGATCGATCAACTGATATTGATACTATTTTAGATTTTGAATTAGCCGAAAGTTATTTAAGTATAAGAAATCGAAAATTATGAATACAATAAAAAAAATGATTGACTTGTCAGGCCGATGCGCTTTGATTACTGGCGCTTGCGGTGGACTTGGTAAAATGATGGCTTATACTTTAGCTGAGCTAGGCGCAGACTTAATTTTGATTGACCGGAAAGATTCGGATCTTAATGATTTAAAAACAAAATTAACTGATCAGTGGAATGTCAAGGTTGACTGTAAGACTTGCGATTTAGAAAAGCAGTTGCAAAGAGACGAATTAATTTCTTATTTAAAAAAAAATATACAAACCTTAAATATACTCATTAATAATGCTGCTTTTGTTGGAACTTCAGACCTAAAGGGTTGGGCAGTTTCTTTCGAACATCAAACTTTAGAAACTTGGCATCGAGCATTAGAAGTTAATTTAACCGCCAGCTTTCATCTTTGTCATGGTTTATTACCCTTGCTTAAATCTGCAGAGGGGGCGAATATCATTAATATCGCTTCTATTTATGGCTTATATGGGCCTGATTGGAATTTATATGAAGACACTGATATGGGTAATCCAGTAGCTTATAGCGTATCTAAAGGTGGTTTAATTCAGCTAACTAGATGGCTTGCTCTTACTATTGCACCTGATGTCAGGGTTAATTGTATATCACCCGGTGGCATCTTTAGAAATCAGCCGGAAGAGTTTGTAAAGAAATATAATTCAAAAACACCCCTAGGGCGTATGGCAATCGAAGATGATTTAAAGGGAGCAGTCTTATTTTTAGCAACTGATTTGTCTAAATATATAACAGGACAGAATATTATAGTTGATGGTGGATGGGGAGTATAAAAATTATTTTTATTTTACCTAGAGTAAAAATTTCAAATGAAGCTTGACTCGATTTACGCTAACAATATTATTTTGGCTCGAGAAAAAACTTTTGATAATAATATTGTTATTGTTGATGGACAGGGGAGGTCTGGGAAGAACTTAATTTCCGTACTCTTATCTACAATGAAACGTATGGAAAAAATGAGACTAGACAGCCAAATAGATTATATACCTCGATATTATTTCCTTGGTAAATTAACTTTGGATGCAGCAATAATAGCCTTACGTACCGAGTTCGACGAAAAATATTATTATAACTCTATATCTCGTGATGTTAACTTTAGACTTGATGATTATTCTGGTGTTATGAAGCAGGGAAAGCGTTTTGAGTATTTTAAAAGATTATTTTTACCAGCGGATGAAGCAGCTGTTGCTAGACTTATTAAACAAAATCCAATATTTCAGGAAATGACTCACGATGGTCTACACGTTGCTAAGCTTTATTTCGCTGCACTCCAAGAAAGACTAAAAATTATTCATGTTTTTCGAGATCCAATTGGAAATATATACGAGCAAAATCGCAGAAATTTTGGAAGTAGAATAGGCGATGATCCGAGAGAGCTTCAGCTCACTTATAAATGGAAAAAATATATATTGCCAATTATTGTTATTGGCTATGAAGAAGAATATGTGTCTGCAAATCCTATTGAACGTTTAGTGATTATGGTAGACATCATGTTTCGTTTGAATGTTCAAGGTTTTGAAGACCTTTCCTTAAAAGAAAAAAAACAAATTTTTTTCGTTGAATTTGAGGATTTTCTGGTCAATCCTGAGCCTTATATGAAAAATTTAGAAAATTTTATTGGAGACTTATTTGGGAAATCAAGCAGGAGAATATTATCCCGTGAAAAATGTCCAAGAGTAATTAATCTTCAGGAAAGAGCGCGCAGGAGAGATTTTATTCAAAAAAATATCTCTGAGAAATATAAATTAATTTTTACGAGATTAGTTAAAGATTACGATAAAAAACCCTGGCTTAATTGGAATAAATAATTTAATTTCTTTGAAAGACTAAATGAATTCGAAAAATAATCCTATTGTTTATGTGGGAATGAGTGCTGATTTGATTCATCCTGGGCATCTTAATATTATTCGAAAGGCATCTGAGCTTGGCGAGGTTACCATTGGACTCCTTACTGACAGAGCGATTGCTAGTTACAAGCGCTTACCTTTTATGTCGTTTGATCATAGGTATGAAGTTATATCAAATATAAAAGGAGTGGATCGAGTTGTTCCTCAGGATACGCTTGATTATGTTCCTAACCTTAAAAAATATCGTCCAGATTTCGTTGTTCATGGAGATGACTGGCGTGAAGGTGTCCAATCTCACATTCGCCAGAAAGTTATAGAAACAATTGCTGATTGGGGTGGAAGTCTGGTAGAAGTTTCATATACAAAAGGTGTTTCATCGACGAAATTTAATAACGCGCTTAAAGAAATTGGGACGACACCTGAATTGCGGAGAGCAAGATTAAGGAGGCTGTTGAGTAGTAAACCTTTATTGCGTTTCATGGAGGCACACAACGGACTGACAGGCTTGATTGTTGAAAATACTTTTGTAGACTCAAACCAAGAGCGTAAGGAATTTGATGGTATATGGGGGAGCAGTCTTACAGAATCTACATCTAAAGGTAAACCGGATATTGAGGCGGTTGATGTTACAAGTCGAGTCAATTCTCTTCATGATGTTCTAGAAGTTACAACCAAACCAATTATTTATGATGCTGATACTGGAGGGCAAATTGAACATTTTAAATTCACAGTTAGAACAATGGAGCGACTGGGTATTTCTGCAATTATTATAGAAGACAAGACAGGACTCAAAAAAAATTCACTTTTTGGAAATGATGTACCTCAATCTCAAGATTCTATTGAAAATTTTTCTGCAAAAATAAGAGCAGGTAAGGCCGCTCAAGTTACAGATGATTTTATGATTATTGCAAGAATTGAAAGTTTGATCCTAGAGGTCGGAATTGAAGATGCTATTATTCGAGCAACTGCCTATATTCAAGCTGGCGCAGATGGGATCATGATACATAGTCGCCAAAAAGACCCAAAAGAAATTTTTGAATTTTGTAATAAATATAACAATTTATTAAGACGTGTTCCATTGGTCGTAGTTCCCTCAAGTTATAACATTGTGACTGAGAATGAATTAGAAAAGCATGGTGTTAATATTGTTATTTATGCAAACCATCTACTTCGTGCAGCTTATCCAGCAATGGTTGAAACAGCAAGATCAATTTTGGTACATGGGCGTTCGGCTGAAGTAGATTCAAAATTATTATCTATTGCAGAAATCTTAGAGCTAATTCCTGGAACAAAATAATGTTATCCCCCAAAAAAACCTATGAATTTCTTTTAAATGCTGGTTTTGAATTTTTTACTGGCGTCCCAGATTCTCTTTTAAAAGATTTCATCTCTTATATTTCTGATATTACTGAAAAATCAAATCATGTAATAGCTGCAAATGAAGGGAATGCCATAGCTCTTGCTGCAGGTTATTATCTTGGAAAAGGGTTGCCTGCATTTGTATATATGCAGAATTCAGGCATAGGCAATGCTATTAATCCCCTTATTTCCCTAGCAGATCGAAAAGTTTATAGTATGCCTATGATGTTAATGATCGGTTGGAGAGGTGAGCCAGGAGTTAAAGATGAGCCGCAGCACATTACTCAGGGCAGGGTAATGATTAAACTATTAGATTCTATTGAAATTCCCTGGTTTATTCTCGACGCAAAAAGTGACCTTGAAAGTGTTCTCAGCAAGGCAATAGATAACATGAATCGGAATTCCTCCCCGGTTGCACTGTTAGTAAAAAAAGACACTTTTGAACAATACCTTAAACCCAGAGCAAATAATAATTATTTAATGACTCGTGAGCAGGCAATTCATTTGATTGTTGACACGCTCGATAAAAAGGATGCTTTTATTTCCACTACTGGAATGACATCTCGCGAATTGTATGAATATAGAATTTCAAAAGGAGAAAGTTTAAATAATGATTTTCTCACTGTTGGAGGTATGGGACATGCATCCTCAATAGCAATGGGACTATCATTAGCTAAAAAAAACCGAAGAATTGTTTGTATAGATGGTGATGGCTCAGTCATTATGCACTTAGGGAGCATGGCTTTAATTGGACAAAGTGAAATTTCTAATTTAGTACATATTGTTATAAATAATGGTTCTCATGATTCTGTTGGTGGGCAACCAACGGTAGGATTTTTAATAAATTTAACTTCAATAGCAAAGGCTTGTGGATATAAAAAAATAGAATCTGTATCTAATCCTAAAGATTTAACTGAATTTTTAATTAGCATTACTAATTTTAACGGCCCGGTTTTTTTAGAAATTTTAGTTAGAAAAGGGTTTCGTGTTAATTTGGGAAGACCTACCACCCTTCCTGTCGAGAATAAAATTGGTTTTATGAATGGAATGCTCAATTGATAAAAAATAGCATCCCCTGGAAATTTTATAATCCAACCTCTATTATTTTTGAAAACGGTTCCCTTGATAAATTAGATGATTATGTACCATACAAAAAAGTAATTTTAATTACAAGCTCAGGTTTTGTAAGAAGAGGAATTGTTGATTTAATATCTAAAAGATTAGAAAAAAAAATTATTTGTATTTTGAGTGATGTTAAACCTAATCCGGATTTGCTCTATTTAGATTGCCAGTTAGATCGTTTAAGGCCATTGAAACCTGACGCAATATTAGCGCTGGGCGGAGGAAGTTGTATTGATTCTGGAAAGATTTTATCTTTAATGCTGTCTCAACCAAAAGAAATGACCTTAAAAGGCCATTTTCGAAATAATATAAATTTATTAAAATCTCAGGTGTTGCCTATAATAGCTATTCCCACAACATCAGGAACTGGTTCAGAAGTAACCCCATTTAGTACGGTTTGGGATTTTGAATTTGGTAAAAAATATTCTGTGTTTGACACAAGAATTTTTCCATCAATTGCAATTCTAGATCCAACTATTACATACAGCCTGCCTGAAGAAATAACAATTTCATCAGGATTAGATGCTATTTCTCATGCCTTTGAGTCCATTTGGAATAAAAAAGCTACTCCAATCACAATGGCGCTCTCGATAGAGTCGCTTTCAAAGTCTATACCAGCACTCAGGATCTTAAAAAAATCCCCTGACAACAAATTTGCTAGATCAGAGTTAATGTTAGCAAGTTTATTGGCCGGTCTTTCTATTAGCAATACTCAAACTGCGCTAGCACATTCTATTTCTTATCCGTTAACAGCAGAATTTTCTTTGCCACACGGTATTGCTTGTAGTTTTAGTCTGCCGTCAGTTTTGAAATTTAACGCAAATTCAGATGATGGAAGATTGGCAAATCTCGCTGAGAAAATGAATTACTCGTCAATAAATTTTATGGCCGAAGATATAGATAAACTTCTAAAAGACCTTAATGCTTACGATATTTTTTATAAATATATTCCAGATTTAAATTTGATAAAAAATTTAGTTTCCAGAATGAATAATCCTTCAAGATCAGCTAATAATATACGTAATGTTGACGAGTCAGATATATCTCAGATATTAGAAGACTCATTAGCTAGTTTTTCATAATTTAGCCATGAAAAAAAATTTGTATATTATTATTTACCCATATAAATTCACAAATTTTATATGGGAGCTTAATGAATTAGATAGTTTTTTAAAATACACAGATGTTCAGGTACTGGACATTTCAAAAATAATTAATTTTGAATTTTCTCAGAATATTGCAGCTAAGAATATAATACGTAACGAAGTTATTTATATCTCAACAATATTGGCACTAATTTCATATATTCGTAATTTGAAAGTACAAAGCTCTTATTCAAATATTTGTATATATGATGAAATTCCAACAAATTCAATGATTTGTTTAACAATTAAATTGATTCTATTTCTTTATTTAAAAGATACAAAAATTAAATGTTTTAATTCTTTTAATAGCGGAGTGCCAATTTTCTACTCTAAAGAAATTGCGCAAAATAAGAATGGAGGTAGTGCAAAAATTGTTTTAAGTAAATTTTTTAATTTACTGAAAAACTTTACAAATACTAAAGAATTCAAAGTAAAACTTTTTTTCTATTTTTCGAATGCTTTATCTAACTTAATCCCTTCCTTTTTAACTCATCATTTTATTGCTGGTAAACATTATAAAATATATGCCCAAAAAAAAAATAAATATCTCAAGAGAGTTATTTTTGGGCATAGCTTCGATTACAGCAACTATTTAAAGTTAAGAGATTGTGCAAAAATAAAAGTTATGAAAAATAATAAGATAGCTACTTTTTTGGATGGTGCAGGACCGCTCTTCAAGAGTGATTCTTTCTACACCAAAAGAAGCGTTCCTTTCACAACTGAAGTTTGGTACCCTACCCTAACAAATTTTTTTGATTTTTTAGAAAAAAATACAGGAGTTACTGTAGATGTCGCTGGGCATTATAAATCTACTCATATTTCCCCTGCACCAATTTTTGGTTATCGAAATGTAATATATGGTGAAACTCTTATGTTGGTCAAGAAATCAGATTATGTTATAACTAGATGCAGTTCAGCTATATCTTTCGCAGTTCTCTATAGAAAGCCTATTCTTTTTATTTTTTCAGATCAATTAATTCAGGACAACGAAGTAATGCGTCACATTAATGGAATGGCTGAAATGTTGGGCACAAAGCCTATCAATATTGATCATTTTTCAGACGATATTAATAATTATCTTAAGGTCAATGAAAAGAAATATCGTGAATATGAAAATAACTTTTTGACTTCGAATTCATCAGGCAGACAAAATTATCAAATTATTCTCGAAGATATTATGAAAATTCCAACAGATATTTCTCTTTAGGATTTTGAGATGATCGATTATTCTAAAAAATTAACTATTACACTAACACTTAAAGGTCGGGACGAATTTACTTATCGCTGGATGGACTATATGAATAATATAGCTTGCCCTTATAAAATTTTAATTGCCGACGGAGGAGACAATAAGTTTCTTGAAGAGCATTTGCAAAATTATAGTAACTATCCGTTAATTCATTATGAATATATTCGATACCCTTTTGATGAGACTGCTAGTCTTTTTTTTAAGAAATTAGAGAGTCTTATATCTAAAGTTACGACAGAGTATATTTTACAAGCCGATAATGATGATTTTTTTTTATTAGATCGCATTCCAGAATTAATAGATTTTTTAGAAAATAATCATGATTACATTTCCGCTAGAGGTCAATTAGTTAATTTTGAAGTGTTTAATAAGGAAGGAATTTCAAAAGCGCAAGTTCGTGGGTCCAGGTATGAAGCTTCTGCTATATTTTCTGAATCTATTGATAGTGAATGTCCATTTCAAAGGGTAGAAAAGTTATGTTTGGGAATGGCAAAATTTGATTATTACAGTAACTGGTATTCAATTACAAAAACCAAGGCCTTGAAAAAAGTTTGGAAAAACTTAATTACTTTGCCAAATAAAGAAGTAATTATCTTAGAAATTCTAGCCCACATTTTTCTTTCGATAAAAGGAAAAATCAAAATAATTAATAAGCCATTCTATCTCAGACAATCCAATACATCTGTATTTGGCGACACTCTAGTTATAAATAATAAATTTCTTGAGGACTGTATTATTAACAATTCTTTCGAAAACTTTTCAATAGCAATCAATAAATTTTCAAATTTGGCAAATTCTGTAGATAAGCAAAAGCTTTTGAAAAGCATTGCAGGCTGGCTTAATATTTTCTTATTTAATATTAGTTTGAGTCACAAATTACGCTCTAATTTTTTGTATATTTTATTCAGCAAAACTAAGCGTTGGTACTTTTTTTCATTTTTCATTCAGTCTTCTATTTATTTCTTTAAAAATATTATTCTTCATAAACAAGGCAGATATAGTTTGAGATTGAAAGAAATTGAAGCTTTTATCTTAAAATAAATCATTTAAAATGAGTAAAGAAAAAAAAATAATAATTGTAGGCGGTGGCATTATTGGCTTAAGCGCAGCTTTAAATATTAAACTTAAATCTCCTAACACCCAGCTAATTTTAATCGAAAAAGAAATTTCTTTAGCTTCGCATCAGACCTCCCATAATAGTGGCGTAATTCATTCAGGACTTTATTACAAGCCTGGTTCGCTTAAGGCAATTAACTGTCAAATAGGCTATAAGTTAATGCTAGATTTTTGTAATAAATACTCTATACCCCATAAGATATGTGGAAAAATTGTGGTTGCTAGATCTTCATCTGAAATTCCTATTCTAAGGAATCTTCACTTGCGCGGCTTGGCAAATGGTTTGAAAGATCTGAAATTTTTAAACTTAAACGAGATTCAAGAAATTGAGCCGCATTGCATAGGAATTCAGGGCTTATTAGTCCCTCAAACTGGTATTGTCGACTATGCTTCTGTTGCCAGAAAGATGCAGGAATTATTAGAGAATATGGGAGTAGAAATTTTATTGGGTGAAGCTGTTCTGGATTTAAAGTCTTATGAAAACAAAGTTGAAATTTCGAGTAAGTTAAAAACCTGGATAGGCGATGCTGCAGTTATTTGTGCTGGATTGCAGTCCGATAGGCTAGCACTTAAATCAGATCCAAATTTACCGTTACGTATTTTGCCTTTTCGAGGCGAGTACTATCAATTTAAGCTGAACGCCCCAAAATTAGTAAATAACTTAATTTACCCAGTGCCAGATCCAGCATTTCCATTCCTTGGCGTACACTTTACTAGAATGATCAATGGAAATATAGAGTGCGGACCTAATGCGATATTTTCTCTTGGGCGAGAGACTTATAAAAAAACAGAATTTAATTTGCGAGATTTAGCGGATTCATTGGCTTGGTCAGGTTTTAGGGCGATTATTAAAAAGCATTGGCGCAAAGGTTTAGATGAGTATTATCGTTCATTTAGTAAAACTGCATTTGTTAAAGAGCTACAGAAGTACATACCAGATATTAAATCTGACTATCTTGAACCAGGAGAAGCCGGAATAAGAGCTCAAGCTTGTGATCAAAAGGGTAATTTATTGGATGATTTTGAAATTTTTAAACATAACAATATAATCCATGTATGCAATGCACCATCGCCTGCAGCTACCGCATCTTTAGCTATCGGGAAGAGAATAGCAGATAGTATAATGGAAATTGATTTTTAAAAATGAAGGAAAATATGACTGAGGACTACTGCAGAATTAGCGGCTCTCTATTAACTAAAGTTGTTGATTTTGGTCTTCAACCTTTAGGCAATGGGTTTATTGAGCCGAATGAATTTAAGAAAGAATATTTTTTTCCTATGGAAATTGGTTTTTCTGAAGTGAGTATGATGCTTCAATTATTGAAACAGCCATCACCAGAGAAAATGTTTCATGATCATTACGCCTTTTATTCGAGCACCTCAAATTTTATGGCTGCCCATTTCAAGGAGTTTTCAAACCAGGTAATTCAGTCAGACTATATGAAAAACAATAGTCCTTTTGTCGTTGAGTTAGGATGCAATGATGGAATAATGCTTAAGAATTTTGCCGAACTTGGATTTAATCACCTTGGGATTGAACCTTCACTAAATGTAGCAAAAGAAGCTAATAAAGTCGGAGTGAAAACTCGCTCAGAATTCTTCTCAGAAAGCCTTGCTGAGGCTATTGTAATTGAAGAAGGTCAAGCAGATGTATTCTTGGCTGCTAATGTAATGTGCCATATTCCAACTATTCTTGATGTAGTTAAAGGCATTAAAAAATTACTTAAGCCCTCGGGAGTTGCAATATTTGAAGATCCTTATTTAGGCGATATTCTAGAAAAAACTTCATACGATCAAATATACGACGAACACGTGTTTATTTTTTCTGCTCTTTCAATTCAATATTTATTCGCTCAACAAGAAATGGAATTGATTGATGTAATAGCTCAAAAAACACACGGGGGCTCAATGAGATATGTTGTTGCACATAAAGGTTTTTATCCAATCAAAACATCAGTGAAAGAATTAATAGACAATGAAAGAAAAAAAGGATTAGATCGTTTAGTAACTTTTGAGACTTTTAAAGCTAATGTTGAAAGGTCAAAATCTGACTTAGTGAACCTTCTTCGTAACTTAAAAAAAGAGGGAAAAAGAGTGGTTGGATACGCTGCAACCTCGAAAAGCACTACAATTCTTAATTATTGCAATATTGGCCCAGATTTAATTGAGTCAATATGTGACACTACACCAATTAAACAAAATAAATTCTCTCCAGGCGTTCATATTCCAATTGCCCCTTACGAAACTTTTAAAAGTAACCCACCTGACTTCGCTTTCTTATTTGCCTGGAATCACGCCGAAGAAATAATGGCTAAAGAAAAAGATTTCACTGGCTCTGGTGGAAAGTGGATTACTCATATTCCAAATGTTAAGGTTATATAAATGATTTATTGTGCTAATCCTCTGCAACAATATAAAAGTTATAAGCATGAAATTGACGAAGCAATTGATAAAGTTTTAAGTAGCAATCAATATATCCTTGGTCCCGAAGTTAGTCTATTGGAAGATGAATTTGCTAAATTTATAGGTGTGTCAAATGCTATTGCTGTTGCAAATGGAACAGATGCACTTGAAATAGCAATAAGATCCTTGGGCATAAAGTTTGGTGATGAAATTATTACAGTTTCTCATACTGCAGTTGCCACAGTGTCAGCAATTGAGTCTGCAGGAGCAATTCCTGTTCTTGTAGATATTGAACCTAATTTTTACACGCTAAACCATTCCCAATTAAAAGATATGCTAACTAAGAAAACCAAGGCTGTAATTGTTGTCCATCTTTATGGCCAATCAGCAGATCTAAAAGAAATTAGTCTATTTTGTAAAAAAAATAAATTATTTCTAATAGAGGATGTATCGCAGGCTCATGGAGCAAAATTAAACAATAAGCGTTTAGGCTCAATTGGAGATATTGCATGTTTTAGTTGTTACCCAACTAAAAATCTTGGTGCTATTGGTGATGGAGGGTTGATTACTACGAATAACCAAGCACTAGCCCGCAAAGTTAAAGCTATTAGAGAATATGGCTGGAAAAAAAGGTATATAAGTAATATTGTAGGTCGAAATTCAAGGCTAGATGAAATTCAAGCTGCTATTTTAAGAGTTAAATTAAAGTACCTTGATCTTGACAATCAGAAGAGACGTGAAATAGCAAACCTATACTCAAGTAAGCTATGTGATTTAAAATTAAAAATTCCTTTAATAAGAGAAAATACGGAGCCTGTATTTCATTTGTTCGTAATTGAGGTCAAGAATCGCTCTAGTGTTATCAAAGCATTAAATAAAAAAGGAATATTCCCTTCTATTCATTATCCAGTTCCAATTCATTTACAGGGGGCTTATAAAAATAGAATTAAAACGCATAAGTATATGAATATTACCGAATCTGTGGCAAAGAAAGTTCTTTCTTTACCAATTTATCCCGAATTAAATTTGAATGATTTAAAAACTGTGATATCAACTCTTAGAGAATGTATTGAAAAAAATAATTATGAAATTTACTGAGTGTAATCTTAAAGGGATTCTAATTATTGAGCCAAATTTATACAAGGACAAGCGCGGGTTTTTTTTAGAAATTTTTCAACAAGACCGTTATCAAGCATTAGGTATTAAAGATATTTTTCTACAAGACAATCATTCTAGATCTATGCGAAATGTTATTCGTGGTTTTCACTTTACCAAGAATACTAAGCAATCTCAAATTTTAACTGTAGTAAGAGGAAGAATTTTTGATGTAATTGTGGATATAAGAGAGGGGTCTTCCACGTTTGGACAATGGTTTGGAATTGAGTTGTCTGATGATGCCACTAGACAAATATATATGCCTCATGGTTTTGCTCATGGATTTTGTGTGTTATCTGATTATGCAGATTTGCATTATAAAGTAAGTGCAAAGTACGACACTTCATGTGAGGGTGGCTTTAGGTGGGATGATCCGAATATTGCTGTAGACTGGCCAATTTGTAATCCGATAGTATCAGATCGAGATAGCGAACACCCTTACTTCAATGAGATATTTAATCTTTGATTACTTTATCTAGACGCATCCTCTAATAGTTTATTTTTTTGTAATTAGGATAATTAAATGAATATTCTTATTGTTGGAGCTGCAGGTTTTATTGGGAGTCACCTTGCTCGTAAATTAAGCGAAGAAAAAGTTGTTATTTATTGCCAAAGTAGATCTTATAGATCTAATTACGATTTTAAATGGATTAAACATGATTTATTAAATGATTTATGGGAAGACTCAGCATTGCCCCATATAGATCTTGTCTATTACCTTGCTGCTCAAACTAGCATCTATGAAGCAAGAAAATCTCCTATTCAAGATATTAATTCTAATGTCATTGCTTTACTTAGGTTGCTTGATTTTCTAAAAAAACAAAATAAACCTGCTTTTGTTATGCTTGCAGGAACTGCTACGCAAGTCGGATTGGCAAATAATCTTCCAATAATTGAGAGTTTTATCGACCAACCTATTACTTTTTACGATTTAAGTAAATGTACGGCCGAGAACTACCTTAAGCAATATATCAATGAGGGCTGGATTAATGGTTGTGTTATGCGCCTAGCAAATGTATATGGAAAAAGTTTAGATTCTCAGCAGAAAGATCGTGGAGTTATAGATAAAGTATATAATCAAGCCTTATTAGGTAAGGATATAATGCTTTATGGCGATGGGGAGTATTTAAGAGATTATATTTACATTGATGATGTGATTTCTGCTTTTACAGTCGCCTCTAAGTTTACTTCTGCAATCAATGGAAGTACATTTTTAATTGGCTCTGGAAAGGGAATTACTCTTAAGAACGCTTTTTTAGAAGTGATTAATTTAGTTAAAATTAAAACAGGCGCTGTTGCAAATCTTAAATATTCAGAAGCGCCCAAAGAGTTTTATGCAATTGAATTTAGAAATGCAGTAATAGACAACTCGAAATTCAATCAAATTACCGGATGGGCGCCTAAATTTGATTTCAAGTCAGGAATGAAAGCCTCGTATGAATTAAATTTTTCGGGATAAAGCTAGTCATTTAATTTAAAGTTATCTATGAAAATAAATACATTAAAAAAAATTGAGTATTCTAAATTTTCAGAAGATAATGGCCAATTAAGCATTTTTCAGGTGGGCGTTGAAATTCCCTATGAGATTAAACGTATATTTACAGTATTAGCAAACAATGGGGATATCAGAGGTAATCATGCACATAAAAGCTGCTCTCAACTTCTTATATGTTTAGCTGGTAAAATTAGATTAACTTGTGATGACGGTATGGGCAATATTGAAACCTTCCTACTTGATCAAAAATCAAAAGGCATTTTGATCTCACCTAGGATATGGGCATTTCAAGAGTATCTTCTTAATCAATCTGTATTGATGGTAGTTTGTGATCAGCCATATAATCCTGATGAATACATCAGGAATTATGATGATTTTATTAGTATTATAAAAGTTCAATCATGAAAATTGTTGTAACAGGTGCCATAGGCCATATTGGTTCATACATTATACGTAATTTACCCTTAGAATTCCCTGATTCAGAGATTATCATGATTGATAATATGCTAACGCAACGTTTCTATTCTTTGTTTAATTTACCGAATTTTGCCCGCTATAATTTTATTGAGGCGGATGTTACTAAAATAAATTTGACGCCTATTTTAAAAAATGCTGACGTGTTAATTCATTTAGCGGCTATGACTGATGCATCTAATAGCTTCGAGATAGCAAATGAATTAGAATTAAATAATTATCAAGCTACTTTAAAAGTGGCTGAATCTTGCGCCCTCACAAATACACGTTTAATTTCAATATCTTCTACTAGTGTTTATGGAACACAAAATAATATAGTTTCTGAAAATTGTTCATCTAATGAATTAAGACCACAAAGCCCCTACGCATTAACTAAACTAAAGGAAGAGCAGTTAATAACAAGGCTTTGTTCTGAAGGAAAATTAAAGGCTGTTTCTTGTCGTTTTGGTACTATCTTTGGAGCTTCTTATGGTATGAGGTTCCATACTGCAGTAAATAAATTTTGCTGGCAGGCAGTAATGGGATTGCCAATAACTGTATGGAAGACAGCTTATGATCAGAAACGTCCATATCTCGATCTTGTTGATGCTTCAAGAGCAATTACTTTTATTATTAAAAATGATCTATTTAATGGGTCTATATATAATGTATTAACTCATAACACTACTGTTCGAGAGATTGTTGATCTTTTGAGGGAATTTGTGCCTGAATTAGAAGTAAGTTTTGTAGAAAATAAAATTATGAATCAGCTCTCATACGAAGTTTCGTGTGAAAGATTTATGAATGAAGGGTTTACGTTTGTTGGTGATTTAAGGCGTGGCATTGGTGAAACAATCAATTTTTTATGGAAGGCCAACCATTGAGAATTCATTTAGAGTTTAACAATCAAAATAAATCTTAATAAAAGTCTTTTTAAAAATGATCTTACAAAATGAATTTAGTGAAAAAACGGTACTCATTACTGGCCATACTGGATTTAAAGGTTCATGGTTAACTGCGTGGCTTAAACATTTGGGTGCGAAAGTCGTTGGCGTTGCATTGCAGCCACCTACAGATCCTTCACATTTTATTGTGGGTAACTTAGCAGAAAATATAATAGATTTGCGAATAGATATTCGTAATTATAAAGAATTAGAGGACATCGTTTTATTAACAAAACCAGACTTTGTTTTTCATTTGGCTGCACAATCTTTAGTAAAAAAATCATATGAAACCCCTTTGGAAACATGGCAGACAAATGTAATTGGAACGTTAAATGTTTTGGAAGCCTTGAGGGTCCTGGATAAACCATGTTCAGCTGTCATTATCACTAGTGATAAATGCTATGAAAATCATGAATGGGTTTGGGGCTATCGTGAAACTGATGTATTAGGGGGCATTGATCCATATAGCGCATCAAAAGCCGCCGCCGAAATTGCTATCCATTCACATATAAAATCTTTTTTTTCTAATCAAGGCAGTAAGGTAAGGGTTGCTTCTGCTAGAGCAGGCAATGTTATTGGCGGTGGAGATTGGGCAGCGAATCGCATTGTTCCTGATTGTGTAAGAGCATGGTCAGATGGTAAATTTGTCGATTTGCGCAATCCACACTCAACGAGACCTTGGCAGCATGTTTTGGAGCCTTTGAGTGGCTACTTGAGCTTAGCTATTCAGTTATCTAAAAAAGCTGAGCTTCATGGCGAATCTTTTAATTTTGGCCCACAAGCCCTAAAAAACTACAGTGTTATGGATTTGGTTAGCCAGATGTCCTTATATTGGGAAAAAGTACGCTGGAATGATCTGTCGGGTCCCTTAGGTGAGAAACATGAATCTGGTTTATTGAAGCTTAACTGTGATAAATCACTTCAATTTCTTAGTTGGCATGCGGTGATGGATTTCGAGCTTACAATTAAAATGACGGCTGAATGGTATAAGTCGTATTATAAAAAATCTGAAACGACTAATTTGCTAACTGTAAGACAGATTGAAATGTATACCCAAATTGCCCAAAAGAACGGTTTAGTATGGGCGCAATAAATTTAAATTCAATTTTAGAAACCCATTTAGAGACAATTAAAACAAAAGGCGGCGATGTTTTACATGGTTTGAAGAAAACAGATCTTGGCTATGAAGGGTTTGGCGAAGCATATTTTTCAAGGATAGAAAGCGGCCTAATAAAAGCATGGAAAAAACATAACAGTATGACAATGAATATATTAGTTCCTTTAGGTGAAGTGAGGTTTGTTTTTTACTTTATTAATCCAGATGGTACAGAGAATTTTTTAGTCAAAGACATAGGGGTAAGTAATTATGTAAGACTTACTGTGCCTCCAGGAATATGGTTTGGATTCAAAGGTATATCGCAGTCTTTAAGTTTGGTTCTAAATATTGCGAGCATTCCTCACGAACCTAATGAAGTAGATAGAAAAAATATTGATGATATTAAATTTAATTGGAGCTAACAAATGAAAGTAATTATTTTAGCTGGTGGCTTCGGAACCCGATTAGCTGAATATACTGATGCAATTCCAAAGCCAATGGTACCTATTGGCGGAAAGCCAATTATTTGGCATATCATGCAAACTTATGCTAATTTTGGGCATAAGGACTTTTATATAGCACTAGGGTATAAAGCTGATTTTATCAAGGATTATTTCTTAAATTATACTGCTTTAAATTCTGATTTCACAGTAAGTCTCGCTTCTGGGAAGGTATTGTCACATCAAAAAGAATCTCCTGATTGGCAAGTAACGCTAGTTAATACGGGAAATAATTCTATGACTGGGGGGCGTGTAAAGAGGATGCAAAAGTTTATTGGAAATGAAACTTGCATGCTAACTTATGGCGATGGGCTTGCAAATATTGATCTTAATAAATTACTAAATTTTCATCGTAGCCATGGAAAACTAATTACAGTTTCAGCAGTTAGGCCTTCAGCAAGATTCGGAGAATTAGAAATTAAGGGGGATAAAGTTGAGAGTTTTAAAGAAAAACCTCAGCTTCACGAGGGCTGGATTAACGGGGGATTTTTTATATTTGAACCAGGTTTTTTTGATTTGATTGACGGTGACAATATGCTTTTAGAAAGAGAGCCATTAGAGCGGGCGACAAGAAATGGAGAGTTAATGGCTTATCGACATGATGGCTTTTGGCACTGTATGGATACTAAAAGAGATCATGAGCTACTTGAGTCTCTATGGACAAAAGGACCGCCTTGGACTATCTGAGTAAATAAATGCGAATTTTAATAACAGGTGGTTATGGCTTTATTGGGGGAAGGTTAGCTGAGCATCTTTCTAAAAATGGACATACAATTCTTATTGGCAGCAGACTCTGTGACGAAAGGAAAGATTGGATACCGAAAACTAAATGCGTGTTGATTAACATATATGATCATTTGAGCCTAGAAAATGCATGCGAGAATATCGATGTTGTTATTCATGCATCGGGTATGAATGCACAAGAATGCCAAAAAGATCCTTCGATGGCTATTGAAGTTAATGCAATTTTTCCAGGAAAATTAATTAATGCTGCAAAACTAAAAAAAGTTAAACGTTTTATTTATTTGTCAACAGCGCACGTATATTCGAGCCCTCTCTTAAATGTAATAGATGAAAATACAAAAACTCGAAACCAACATCCTTACGCGACATCAAATTTAGCAGGAGAACATAACATACTAAGTGAAAATGGGATTGAAACTTGCTCCCTTAGAATTTCTAATTCATTTGGCCCCCCAATCCATAAAAATGTGAATTGTTGGCATCTCTTAATTAATAATTTATGTCGTCAGGCAATTGAAAAGCAAAAAATAATTTTAAGAAGTGACCCCACACAACTGAGAGATTTTATTACACTCACCGATCTTATATTGGCGATTGAATATTTTATCGATACACCACTAAAAAACTATCCTAAAAATATATTTAATATTGGTGGAGAGTTTACCCTTACATTAGACGATATTGCTGACTTGGTGGCGATTAGATGCTTTGAATTATTTAGATACAAGCCAATTGTAGAAAAAATTTCTAGGCCGAAAGATTTTTCTTATAAAACATTAAATTATAAAATAAATAAATTAAAATCTACTGGATTTAAACTTGGCAAAAAAATAGAAGAAGAAATAGATAAAACCTTATTTTTTTGTAAAAAAAATTACATTACAAGTGTGACTAATGATTAAAACTCCATTAGTTAGCGTTATTGTTACAACATTTAATCGCAGAATAATGCTATCCGAAGCAATAAAATCTATATTAGAACAAAGCATGCATGATTTCGAATTAATTATTATAGATAATATGTCAGATGATGGAACAGAAAAATATATTGCAAAATTAAGAGATTGCAGAATTAGATATTATAGGAATTCTAATGATGGAATAATTGCCAAAAATAGAAATTACGGAATAGAAAAAGCGAAAGGAATTTATGTAGCATTTTGTGATGATGATGATTTATGGATGAGAAATAAGCTATATTTTCAAGTTAGATGTATAAGAAAAAAATCAAATTTAGCAATGTGCTTCACTCGCGCAGACTACTATGTAAATAATAAAAAAATTGATTTTTTCTTTAAGAGAAAAATTAAAAAAAATATTAAATTTTATGATTTATTGAGGGGTAACTTAATACCTAATTCAAGCGTTCTAGTTAAAAAGTCTGTTTTTTATGAGATTGGAATGCTGAATGAATCAAAAGAAATTAGAGAAGATTACGAGATGTGGCTTCGAGTTGCTAGAAGATATTGTATTTCAGGAATTGATATTCCGCTTATCAAATATCGAATCCACTCTTCTAACAGCGCTGAAAAGAAAACAGAAGAAACTATGAAAGCAATTAAAACATTAGCTACTTTAGTTAAGCCCTTAGAAATCCCCCATCATGTTTATCTGACCAATATAGCTATTCAATACTTTAAATTTTTTATTTATCTCCTTTTTTCTAAAATTAAGAGCAACTAAAATTAATAAAAAAATTCTTATCACTGGTGCAAATGGATTTATTGGTAAGTTACTTCTCAAGAAATTACTAGATGGCGGATTTTTAGTGAGAGTTTTGAGTAGAAAATTTTCTATCATCTGCCATGAAAATGTTGAAATTTTTTATGGGGATCTAACTAAAAAAAAATTTGATTTTTTAAATTTAGTTTCAGGAATTGATGTAATTGTAAATTGTGCTGGTAATAATTCTAATTCTTCTTTAATGAATTCTCTAAATGTCGACGCAACTAAGAAATTAGTGGATTCAGCTTTAAAAAGCTGTAAAGTTGAAAACAAGACGAAACATTTTGTTCAGTTAAGCAGTATAGGCGTTTATGGAAATTCAAGTACAAATACGATTGATGAATATTCAGACCTTAAGCCATCCAATGAGTATGAAAGGTCAAAAGCTTTTGCCGATCAAATTATCATTGACACCCTTTGTAAGTCGAATATGACTTTTTCAATTTTAAGACCTTCAATAGTGGTTGGATTAGAGATGAAAAATGAATCATATTACAAGCTCTTAAAATCAATAAAGAGTGGACTTTTTTTTTATATAGACTCCAAAGACACAATTTCAAATTATGTTCACGTTGATGATGTTACTAGTGCCCTTCTTGAATGTATAGTCAATAAAAGAGCCAGAAATGAGATATTTAATATTTCAAATGATTGCAAATTATCTGAAATAGTTTCTGCAGTTTCTCCTACAAAATTGTTTTTAAATTACAGACTCTGTCTACCCAAAAATTTAGTTTTATTTATTTTAAAAATATTATCAACCTTTATAAATCTGCCTCTAAATGAGAGAAACTTAAATTTCTTAATAAGAAAAACTACTTTTCCAGTAAGCAAATTAAAAAGATCATTAAACTTTGAGCTTAAAACCTCAATTCCAGAGTTTTCTGCAATTTATTTGACTAAAATTAATTCTAGTAATCGCAATGAATAAAATTAAATTTGGTATTGATAAGTTGCAACTGTATTTATTAGGTTTCCCGCATCTTTTTCAATCAATGATCCTTATTTACCCGATTCTTTTTTTAAATATTTTCACAAACATCCACAAATGTAGATATTTAAATAAATTCTCCGTAGGGTTGTTATTACTATATTTCTCATTTTTTTCACTTTTTGTTAGAGATGGAAGCGTTAATTTTATTTTTTCGGCTATGAGTTATTATTTAGGAATCATAATTTTTTATCTTACATTCAAGCTTTCTGATAATCTAAAAATTGGTCTTAACTATGTGCTTTTATTCCTATGCTTGATTTTGATCGAGTTTATATTTTTAAAATATGACATTTTTATTTATTCAGAATTTCATTCAAGCCGTACATCTCTGTCTGAGTCTTATTATCGTGTTCTTGGACCAGCTTTAAATTCTAGTATTTCATCAGTAATATTATCTACTATCTTTTTTTATTATTTGAGGCAAATGGTACTTCTCAAAGCTTATAAGATTTTAAATTTCTTACTGGCTTTTTTTATTTTATTTTGTTTTTTATTATGTTTTTCAATCACAGGCTTTATATCTTTTATTATTATATTTATTTATTTTTTATTTCAAGGTGTACGTAAACTTAATTTGCTTCATCTAACCTTCATTAAGGGGAAATTTGGTTACCTTTTAGCAACTATACTTATTAGCTTGTTCTTATTCTTTTTCTATCTTAAGTATAGTGAAATAAGAGATTTTGATAATTATTTTTTAGAGGTTTTACTCCTGAAAAATCTAGACCTTTCTGAGTTTACCATTCGCGACTTATTCCTTGGTATCAATTTAAGTGATGAAAGCCCCGATAATTTAGGCGGAGATTTTGCAATTTTGCGTTTTTCAGAGCATTGCGGCCTATTTTTTCTACTTCCTTTTGTTTTTTATATTTTTTGGGTATGTAAGCCATCTAACAGAATTTTTTTGTTTGTTGCATTAGCAGCATCGTTTCATTATGGCGTTATTTTTTCTCTAACCGGAAATTTTTTCTTTGCTATGGTTATGACTGATTCTTTTGATGTAGAATCATGAGGTGTAAAATTTACGATGTGTAAAAATTATTTTTTTAGGTAAATTTATGAGTATTTCTGATAATTCAGATTATAGTGTTCAATTGAAAATAATAAAAAAGAATGTTAAATTAATTTTTATATTTCCGTTATTTTTATGCCTATTTTCTTTCTTTCTTTATTTAAAATTACTTCCTCATTGGGAAGTTGAAGGTATTTATTCATTTGGGAATAGTTTTTTAAGTGTACAAAAGTCTTCGCAAAAAGAAGTTTTGTATTTTTTGAATAATCCAACGCAAAACAGTTCATTTGCGAACTTAGTTGATTCTTCACTAACTGCACGGATTATCCCTGATACTAATTACGTAAGATTTAAGCTTAAAGCTTTCTCCGAAGATGCAATTTTAGGTAATATTAAATTATTAGATACCACACTTAAAAATTATTATTTAGCTGAACTAAACAACACTATGATGAAAAAAGATCATCAAATAGAAGTTCTTTCGTCCCTCAGCAGTCAACTTTCAATTAAAATTAAAAAAAATGAGCCTTCTGTTCCTATTATAACATTATTAATTGAAAATTTTGTAGCAGAAGCCCAGTCAAAATTAGAAGATTACCTCATCTTAAGTTCCGCACTGGAATCAAGCAATACTGAGTTTAAATTTTCATTTGCTAAACCTAAAAATTATATTTTTTCTTTACATAGCCTATTTTTTCTTCTTTTTATTTATCTCGCATTTGTTTTGGTGCTATCTTATTATTTAGTTTTTTTAAAAATAAATAAATAGGTAACTCTAATTTAATGAAAAATTCCTTAAAAAAAAAATTTTTTTCGTAGTAACCTCTGAAATAGCTGTAACTTCTTTTTTACTCAATCACTTTTTTGTTTTACAAAAACATTTTGATATTACTCTTATTGTTAATTCCCCTCAAAATCCTTTGTTTCGAAAAATTGTAAATGTTCAAATTATTCATTTAAATATATTTCGTCGCATCAGTCTCATGCATGATATTAAGTGTTTTTTTATTTTAGCTTATATTTTCATAAAGCATCGGCCTAATGCCGTCCATTCAATAACCCCTAAAGCTGGCTTTTTAGCTATGCTAGCTTCTTTTTTAACCTTGGTGCCATTCAGAATCCATACATTTACTGGCCAGGTTTGGGCTACCAAAAGTGGTTTTTTTAGACATTTTTTAAAATTAATTGATGTCCTTATTTCGCACTTATCAAGTGTCAATATAATTGATAGCCATTCACAGAAAAATTTTTTGTTAGATGAAGGTGTTATTAAAGATAGTAAATCAATTGTATTTGGTTACGGTTCTGTTTCTGGTGTCAATCTGTCAAAATTCAGAAAATCGTTTTCGAAGTTACGTAATGTTAGACAAAAACTTAATATTCCATTGGAAGCATTCGTTTTTATTTATCTTGGAAGACTATGCAGAGATAAGGGTGTTTTGGATCTTGCCAATGCATTTTCTCAAATTTCCGATCCAAATGCTTATTTAATTTATGTGGGTAATGATGAAGAGGGATTAACTCAAAAAATTAAATTCATTAATAAAGATAAATTAGAGATGGTTCGCTTTGCTGAATTTACAAATTCTCCTGAAGACTACCTATCTGCTTCTAATGTTTTATGTTTGCCAAGCTACAGGGAGGGATTTGGAACTGTTATCATTGAGGCTGCTGCAATGGGCGTTCCAGCAATTGCTTCAAATATTTATGGCATTTCAGACGCAATTATCTCAAACAGTACTGGAATTCTACATGAACAAAAAAATGTTCAGAATATTTTAATTTGTTTGAATGTTTTTCTTAATGAGCCATTGAAATCTAAGAAACTGGGAATTAATGCTAGAAAAAGAGTTATAAAATATTTTGATGCAGATCTAATTTCTTATTATTGGCTAAATTTTTATTTAAAATTACTCTAATTTATGCACGCTGCTCTTTCCTTTTTTCTTAAAAATATTAAAAATGATTCTTTAATAATAAAGCGTTTATTTGACCTATTTATTTCAGCTTCACTACTTTTACTCTCATTTCCAATCTTGTTTTTAATTTCTTTAAGTATTTTATTTTTTATGGGCAGGCCTATTTTTTTTAGGCAGATCAGACCTGGTCTGATGGCCAAACCCTTTGTCATATATAAGTTTAGAACAATGTCTAATAATTTGTATATGAATGGAAGATTCATGAGTGACAGTCAGAGATTGACTAGACTTGGGAAAATATTAAGATCTTCCAGTCTGGATGAGTTACCAACTCTTTGGAATGTTATTATTGGAGATATGAGCTTAGTTGGACCGAGGCCTCTATTGGTTGAGTATATACCTCTTTACAATAAAATGCAGGCTAGACGACACAATGTTAAACCTGGAGTTACGGGTTGGGCTCAAATCAATGGTAGGAATGCACTTTCTTGGCAGGATAAATTCAAATTAGATGTTTGGTATACTAAAAATCAATCATTTTTACTAGACTTTAAAATTCTTTTAATGACATTCAGAAAAGTAATTACTTTGGATGGTATTGGTGAAAAAGGTCAGCTTACTGTTTCAAAATTTAAAGGGAATAAAAATTGAAAAATTTTATATATGGGACTGGCGGACATAGTAAAGTTGTTTTCGAAGCAATGCGTAAATCCCACTTTGTGTGTGATGGGTTTATTGATGACAGCAAGACTAAAGAATGGATAGGCCTTCCCGTTTATAAAGCTGAAGCGCTTGAGGTAGGAAGCGGTGCTTTGCATATTGCTATTGGGAATTGCAATGTTAGAGCTATAATTGCAGAAAGATTATATAACTTTGAATTCATTTCTATTTATCATCCTGATGCTATTATTTCCGTAAGTTCTGAAATTCAAAAAGGTACATTTTTAGCTGCAGGATCAATAATTGGCCCTGATGTCAAAATTGGAAGTCATTGTATTATTAATCATAATGCAGTAGTCGATCACGATTGCTTACTGGGTAATTTTACACATATAGCGGCTAATGCAAGCTTAGGTGGCGGAGTGACAGTTGGAAAGTCTGTCTTAATTGGTTTGGGGGCTGTTCTGTTACCAGGAATAACTATTGGTGATTATGCAATTGTGGGGGCAGGATCTGTCGTCACTTCTGATGTTGCATCCGGTGTTACCGTTTTGGGAAATCCTGCCCGTGCTATTTAAAAATTTATCGAGATTGTCTTGTTAAATCACCCTTTATTTAATCCATGGCCATCTTTTTCCGAAGAAGAGGCTGAAGTCATTAAAGATGTCTTACTATCGAACAAAGTCAATTATTGGACTGGTGATGAATGTCGTACATTTGAAAAAGAGTTTGCTGAATGGTCTGGTGTTAATTATTCCATTGCTCTAGCTAATGGGACATTGGCGCTCGAAGTAGCCCTTAGAGCGCTCGATATTGGTCCTGGCGATGAAGTGGTTGTAACACCAAGAACTTTTATTGCTTCTATTTCTTGTGTAGTTAATGTGGGTGCTACGCCTATTTTTGCAGATGTTGATCTTAACTCAGGAAATATCACTGCTGAGACTATTTCTAAAGTTTTGACCCCCAAAACAAAAGGGATTATTTGTGTTCATTTTGCGGGCTGGCCATGCGACATGGACCCCATTATGGCATTGGCTTCTCTTCATAATATTAAAGTGATTGAGGATTGCGCCCAGGCGCATGGTGCCACATACAAAGGCCGATCCGTTGGCAGCATTGGGCATATTGGTGCATGGAGTTTTTGTCAGGATAAGATTATGACCACAGGGGGTGAGGGTGGTATGGTCACGACTAATGACGAAACATTATGGCGAAAAATGTGGGCCTATAAAGATCACGGTAAGAGTTATGAAGCTATTTACGAAAGAGAGCATCCTTCAGGATTTAGATGGGTACATGAGAGTTTTGGTAGTAATTTTAGGATGATAGAAATACAGGCTGCCATTGGCCGTATTCAATTAAAGAAAATGAGCGAGTGGAGTGCTAAACGGAATGAAATTACGCTAAGTCTATTGAAGGCTTTTGAATCATTCAAAGCTATTCGTATACCTAAATTTCAATGCAATAGAGATTGTATAAAAGATTGTTCTTGCCTAGGTCAATGCAAACATGCTCACTACAAATGTTATGTGTATGTTGATAATGCTCACTTAAAAGAAGGATGGTCTCGAGATCGTATTATTCAAGAAATTGAAATGCAAGGTGTGCCTTGTTTTCAAGGAGGCTGTTCTGAAGTTTACTTAGAAAAAGCTTTTGAAGGTACCGATTTTAAACCTAAAAATCGTTTACCAATTGCAAAGATGTTAGGAGATACATCTTTAATGTTTTTGGTTCATCCAACACTCACCCAAGATAACATCAAGAAGGCAAAAGAAGTTATTGAGAACGTCTTAAAACTGGCAAGTATTTAATATACGAGTATTTGTTTTATTGCCAAGCTATTTGCGTTTTTCTTTATTAAATCCAAAGTACCCATAGTCGCGAATTTAATAACCATGTAAAATCAATGGCTATTACACGTTGATTTAACTATGAAAAAATGGCCCTATAGTTTTAGAAGCGCGTTAGCCCTTATGTATGATATTGCTGTAGCAATATTTGCTTGGTATAGCGCTTTTTTGCTTCGCTTTAATTTTAATATTCCATTAGAACAAATGGCTTTAATAAAGAAGACCATTGTTATGATCTTTGTTGTAGAAGCTATAACCTCAATTTTTTTTGGTTTATATAAAGGTACATGGCGTTTTGCTAGCCTCACTGACCTAAAACGGATTTTACATAGCGTATTTACCTCCTCAGTTATTTTAGTTTCGATATTATTTATTATGAACACCGAGCCAAATGTGCCGCGTTCAATTTTAATACTCAATCCTATTTTATTAATTTTGATGATGAGCGGCAGCCGAATTATTTATCGTGCATTTAAAGAGCATCAAATTTATGGCGTTAATTTTAAGCAAGGCAAACCTGTTTTTATCATAGGCGCTGGTGCAACTGCTATTTCTCTTATCAAAGATTTATCCCAAAGTTCGGAATGGCAAGTAATTGGTATGCTTGACAATGACAAGAGTATGCATGGCCGAGAAATTTTAGGCTTAAAAGTCTTCGGCCCAATTGAATTGTTATCCAAAATGCAAGAGCAATTTAAATTTCGTCATGCGATTATTGCATTGCCTGAAGGCTCTCATGAAGAAAAGCGCTTCATCCTTAACTTGGCAAATAAACTTAAGTTTGAAATATTAACAATTCCTGCCATTGATGATCTTATGAGTGGTAGGTTAAATATTTCGCAAATTCGTCGCGTGGATGTAGAAGATTTGCTTGGACGAGAAAGCGTTGAACTAGATGATTCTGGGATGGAAAATTTAATCACAAATAAAGTGGTTATGATAACGGGTGCCGGAGGTTCAATAGGCTCAGAGCTTAGCCGTCAAGCTTTAAAATTTAAACCTCGTTTGCTTATTTGTTTTGACCTTTCAGAATACGCACTTTATCAACTTGAACAATCTTTTATCTCAGATCAAATTCAAGTGAATATTTTATATATTGTAGGAGACGTAAAAAACGAATTGCGATTACGTAAGATCATTTCTCAATATCAGCCAAGTTTAGTTTTTCATGCGGCTGCTTATAAGCATGTGCCAATGATGGAAAATGATAATGTAGCTGAAGCAATATCTAACAACGTATATGGTACTTATCAATTTGCTAAAAGCTGTCTTGATTTAGGTGTTGAAAAATTCATTTTAGTTTCTACAGACAAAGCCGTTAATCCTACTAATGTAATGGGCGCAACAAAACGTTTAGCAGAAATGATTTGCCAAGGTCTGCAGCAAGAAGATGCCACTCGTTTTGTAATAGTCCGTTTCGGTAATGTATTAGCAAGTAGTGGCAGTGTCATTCCAAAATTTCGTACACAAATTGCCGCTGGGGGTCCAGTCACTGTGACTCACCCAGACATCACACGTTACTTCATGTCAATTCCTGAGGCAGCTCAATTAGTGGTGCAAGCAGGTTTAATGGGGAAAGGTGGAGAGATATTTGTTTTAGACATGGGTGAGCCTGTTAAGATAGTCGATTTAGCCCATGCCATGATTAAACTTTCTGGTTTCCAAGAAAATGAAATCGACATTAAGTTTACCGGGCTTCGTCCAGGTGAAAAGCTATATGAAGAGCTAATTGCTGATGGTGAAGATTCTATTCCCACAAAACACAAAAAAGTTAGAGTTGCTAAATCAAGAAAATTTGATGCTAACCTCTTAGCTGATTTATTATCCTGGCTCGAGTCCATCCATAATTTTGATGAAGATAGTCTTAAAAAAACTCTTAGCCAATGGGTGAAAGAGTATTCACCAGACTTAAATGCTACGCAAAAAAATAATCTTTAGAGCTATTGAAAATGAATTTAATTTCAAAAATTAAAAAATTACATCTAATTAGCTTAGAGTTAACGCTTCTTTTTCTGATGATATTAAGCCTTCCAAGTATCGAAGCCCCTAAAAATATTTTTTTAGTGCTCTTTGTTGTTGCAGCAATTATTAGGCAAGTTAAGACGAAAAACTTAATGGTTTGGAGTCATTGGGACTGGATGTTTCTAGCTATTGTTACGACCGCTTTTCTTAGCACTATATTTGCGGGACTTGCCCCTGGCGATGAATGGAAAGGCTTTAGGGTATTGCTAACCTTTACCAGTGTTGGTTGGCTGATTTCTAGATCAAAATATTCATCCAAACAACTCGGATGGATTTTTTTTATCACTGTCCTAAGTACATTACCTCCACTATGCTGGGGTCTTTTTCAATATTTAATTTTACATACTAAAAGCTCTTTACAGCTACATTCTGTAGGTCACGTGAATCATTCTGCTATTTATCTGACTATGATATTTGGAGCGACTTTTGGTCTGCTACTAAGTTTTTTGAAAAATAGCAATACGATCAAAAAAAACTCTCTCATTCTTTTAACTATAATATTTTATGTGGCCCTACTTTTAGGTGCAAGCCGAGCTGCAGTTGGCATTGCAATTATTTTAACAATTTTATTTTCATTGATATTTGTAAAAAATTTAAGGGGAAGGCTGCTCTTAATCTCATTTTTAACAATACTTACTTTGCCAACATTTTTTTTAAGTTCGGGAGTTATGGAAAGGCAATTGCAACTTCAATCCACAAATCAAACCTTAAATGGAAGAGCAGAAATTTGGCATACTACGATTGAGGCTGCCAGACTTTATCCACTATTTGGTATTGGGATTGATAATCGCGCTGTTGTTACAGAAGATATCATTAAAAAATCCATTGAAAGCCGCCATGAAATTTTCAATGAAGATTATTACGACTTTCACTTTAAACATTCGCATAGCTTTTATTTGACCAATATTGCTGAGCGGGGCATTTTAGGCTTCATAGTTACATTATCTTTTATCTTAATGTGGTTACAGTCCTTAATTAAAAGCTATACCCAAGCAAAACTTGATAAACAGTCAGCCTATCTTTGGATGGGGTCAATGAGCGCTTGGTTAGCAACTTTTGGCATAGGATTTGTTAACACGACCTTTCATCACGAGCACGGCATATTGGCCTGTTTATTTTTAGGCTTACACTTAAGTTATTTAAATACACACAGAATTAAATTAAAAAGAAAGCCTTAATTATTCAAAACCGAATTATTCTTATAATTGGCAGAATTGTTTTTATAAGCAATCAGGTTGATGTAATTTTTTCTTGACGCTTCTTTTTTTGTTTTGTCATGAATTGAGGTTTGGTACCGATGTGATCAATACCTCGCTCTTTAGCCAGGATTACCTGTTTTTGCCGTTCGGTAAGCGCTTTTAATTTCTCTGGGGTATGTTGGTCGTAACAATGATGGCATGAAATGCCTGGTGTGTACTTATCACTTTGCATATCATCTGCTGACAAAGGATAGCGACAAGCATAACATTGATCATATTCACCCACTTTAAGGCCATGCTTAATAGCGACACGCTGATCAAATACAAAACATTCGCCTTGCCAAAGACTTTTCTCTGGATCGACTTCTTCTAAGTATTTGAGGATGCCACCTTCCAAGTGATATACCTCATCAAAACCTTCACCCATCATGAAGGAGGAGGCTTTTTCGCAGCGGATACCCCCGGTACAAAACATCGCGACCTTTTTATGTTTCTTAGGATCGAAATGCGCTTTCACATATTCTGGAAATTCACGGAAGGTATTGGTTTTTGGATTGATCGCATTTTTAAAAGAACCAATCGCATATTCATAATCATTGCGTGTATCAATCAACACGACTTCAGGGTCAGAGATAATGGCGTTCCAATCTTGAGGCTTCACATATGTGCCCACCATTTTTGTAGGTG
>Ga0214919_10000784_pt1 | contig 54344 bp, 31 predicted proteins | sample LL1503_MetaG_FD_177994 | JGI IMG/M metagenome (GOLD analysis project Ga0214919, IMG submission 177994) | Freshwater microbial communities from Lake Lanier, Atlanta, Georgia, United States - LL-1503 | ecosystem: Environmental > Aquatic > Freshwater > Lake | place: USA: Georgia | collected... | reverse complement strand
TGATTTGTTATCTAATTTAAAATTAAGAAAAGAAGGTACACCAAATAAAGTTTGGCAAAGCAATATAGATTCTGATAGTCCTGTAGATATTAATTATTATAAACCAGCAGTACTTGATAAACAAAAGTCTACTGATTATTTTTTAACAGGTTCAGAAGGTAGAGAAAAATCTGCATTTTTAGGGGAAGTTCAACAATATATGATGGATGCAGGTACCATACCTAAAAAAGGATATATAAAAATTACTCCAGAAATGGTTAAGGAAACTATGGTAAATGCAATGTTTGATGAAAAAGGTGGAGGAAAATATTTAAGACTTTTTAATATAATGAAAGCAGAACCTAAAAATTATGAATTAGTTGCAAAGGGATTAAATAAAATGTTAGGAATAACACCATTAATAGGTTTAGGTTTAGGTGCAACACAATATAAACAAGGTGGAGCAACTAATGATTATATAGAATTAGATCTAACACCAGAAGAAATAAAAGATTTAATAACACAAGGTTATGTGATAGAAGAACTTAATTAAACTTATTAAGTTTATTGAATAAATTAAAATTTAGTATATTAAATATATAATATGTAGTTATGAAAGTTAGAATTTATAAATCACCTGATGGAAATGGTAAGTATCTTAATAAGACAAGTCAGTTTTTAGAAAAAGCTCAAAAAGGAGGAGCTATTAAAAAAGTTATACAATTAGCATTAGATTTTGATAAAGCTGATGAAATACAAAAAGCTATTAACATAGCAAAAGCTATAGATAAAAATAATGAATTAGCTAAAGCTGCCGGAGCCATTAAATATGGTGAAGGAATTAAAAAAGCAACTACAGCATCATCAAAAATTGAAATAAAAAATCCATCTTATTATCAACAACTTTTAGATAATACAAATAACTTAAGTCCATCAACTAGAAAATTTCATAATGATGTATTAAAATCTGTAAATAATAATAAAGGTATGGTATCTCAAAAACAATATAATATTTTAAAAAATATTGAAAATGGTACTTTTAATAAATATCAATTTGGTGGAACACCAGAAAGTAATGACCAATTTCAAGGAAGTAATAGTAGTCAAAAAGAAGCATCTTTAATATTAGCTTCTGTTTATAATGCAATTAAAAAAGGGCAATCTCCAGAAGATGTGTATGATGCATTAATAGCTCGTAAGATGGATTCAAAACAGGCTACACAAATTGTAACTTCTGTTGTTGATTATATGATAGAGAATGATGAGTATACTGATGAAGATGCTGAAAATAATAAAAAAGCTAGAGAAGAAGAAGAACAAAAATATGAAGATCCAAATCAAGCAATAGAACAACAAAAAGATGAGGAAGCTGAAAATCAAATGAATCAGTATAATGAACAAAGTTTAGAAGTTGCAAATGATACATCTGCTATAGATCAAGAAGAGGAAGATGCAGCAAATAGTAGTCAAGATTATTTAGGTTTTCAATATGGTGGTGCTTTAGGACAAGCTGTTAAAAATCAAGAACAAGAAGATGAAGATGAAGAAGATTTAACAGATGAAGAAAAAGTTATAGATGAAGATCAAAATTATATAAAAGAAGAAAATGAAAATTTTACTTCTGAATTAGAAAAATTAATTGCTAATTCTCCAGGTACTCAAAATATAGATTATTCAAATATTGGTGAATATGCAATACCATATCAACCAATAATTGAAACTGGAGATTATTTTGAAAATAATGATTATGAAAATAATGATTCAAATTTTACAGAAGAATATGCTAAATATGGAGGTACTTCTAAAAAAAGATTTTCTAAAAATGTTTTTAATCTTTTGAAAAAAGAAGAAGGTGGTGTTCAAAATAATTCAGAAAATACTGAAAAAGAATCTTTAACAAAAGCAAAACAAACTGATGATTTACAAGATTCAGTAAAAAAAACATTAACTGATTTTGTTGGAGCTGTTGGAATGACATCCAAAAAATTTAAAATGGATGAATGGTTTAAAAAAATGAAAGAAGTAAATGATCCAATGCTTGAGCAAATATTAAATCCACAATCACAAAATGATCCTATACAAGATCAAAATCAACAAGCTGCTCAAATGTTAGGTACTCAAAATTCTACATCTCCTGCTTTAGAGAATCAACAAGACTCTATGGCTTATGGTGGTGAATCAACATATCCACAGTTTAAACCTGGAGGAAGATTCCGTAAAGCTGTAGAAAAATATTTTCCAGGAAACATTTTAAATTCTCCAAATCCATCTCGTAATGTTATAACAAAAGTATATAATCCAAGAACTGGACAAATGGTTGATTTACCAACTGGTGATTCTGTATTTGATAGAGTTGAAGTAACTAAAAGAAATTGGTTACATAAACCTAAAAAGTATACTGTATATTATAATAATAAAAATGCACCAACTCATCTTAATCCTGATAGTAAATATACTCCTAATGCTACTCAATTAGTAGATAGTAGAAATCCTTTATTAACTGAACAAAGTAAAAAAAGTAATGTAGATGGTTTAGGTTTACAAGCTAGAATGGCTATTAACAAAGGAGAAAGACAAAATGAAAGAAATAGTAGAAGACTTGAAAGAAGAGGACTTGATGAATATGGTAATCTAATAGGAGTAAATAATCAAGGTGAAATACTAGATGAAGATGGTAGATTAACAAGAGATAGTGAAGGAAATTGGTATGATAGAAATGATGATATAATACCAAATAAACAAAGTCCTAGTGAAGTTCCGGGTTATTATGATTATTTATATAAAGATATAAATATTTTAAATGGTGATTATAATAATGATGGTTATGTAGATGCTATGGATTTTGCACATTCTCCAGAAAATAAACAATATGGTGGAAGTTTAAATAAATTTCTTCCAAAAAAAGTTGTAGGTGGTCCACCACCTTGTGGTCCTGGAGAAACATTAGATCCAAATACAAATAAATGTGTAGCTAATCCAGTTTTTAATAATCAAACTTTTGCTGCACCTAATGCTCCTATTGATTCTTCTATTGCAGCATCAAATTCAGGAACTCAAGTTATTGGTGCTCCTGTTAATAATTTTTATGCTAATCAAGATTCATTTAATAAACCAAATGAAGTTAATGTTGATCCTAGTTTAGATCCAAACATTATGCCAAAACTACCTATCAATAGTGTAAAAGATTATTTTAAACCAAAAATACCAATTCCAAATGCTGGTGATCAAACAGCAATTGATGTAGAAAATAAAAAAAATAAAGAAAAACTTGCTTTTGGTTCTAAAGCTGATACTAGTGTAAGTGAAGGAAGATTACAAACATTTAATACAGGTGTAGATATTATTGATGGTATAAGAAGAGGTATAGAAACTGGCAAAGCACAAAATGAAATGTATGAAAACTTAAGTTCTAATAATCTTTATGCTTCTGACCCTAGTAGAGATAGAGGAGATTATGATACTAATTCAGGTTTATTTAGACCCGATGAACAAGGTCAAATGTGGAATAGTAGATCTGCACAATATGGTGGATATATTGATGAAGAAGAATATGAACCTTATGTAGAAGAAAATGAAGAAGATGAATTAACTTATGCTAAAGGTGGTGAAAAAATAACATATATGTCTGAAGATCAAATTAGAGCTTTTATGGCAGCAGGTGGACAAGTTGAATTTTTATAAATAATTAATTATGTACTATAAAGTAAGAATAAAATCTTTACCAAAAGCAAAAGTTGGCTATCAAGTAGATGGTTCACTATCAAATGATATTTTAACTTTTGGTGATTCTAAAAGTAAACCAGATCTTATAAAAAGTAAATACATTACTAAAGTTCCTAGAGCAGAAGCAAATTTAGAAGCTGAAGGTGGTGAAACAGTTTATGGAGATCTTAATGGTGATAGTTTTCCTGAACATAAAATAATTAAAGGACCAAGACATAGTAGTGGAGGAGTACCTTTAAAACTACCAGATGATACATTTATTTTTAGTGATACAGCATCAATGAAAATAAATGATCCCATCATTTTAAAAATGTTTGGTAAAGTTGCTAAAAAAGGAAAAGGAAATAAAGGTTATACTCCAGCTACATTAGCAAAACAATATGATATTGATTCATATAGAGTAATACTACAAGATCCTAACTCTGATCCTATTTCTATAAAAACGGCTGAGTTAATGATTAAAAATTATAATTTAAAACTAGGTGCCTTAGCTTTAGCTCAAGAATCTAAAAAAGGTTTTCCACAAGGTATTCCTACAGTAGCTGAAGCATATATGGAAATAATGGGAATTGATCCTGAAGAAATATTACCTCCTAATTTACCTGAGCCTATGTCTCAAGAACAATTAGAAAGACCAACTATTGAAGAAGAAGAAGAAGATCCTACAAGTGATCAAGTAGCTAATGATAATACATTAACTGAAAACAATGTTGTGCCTGAAGAATCAAATATGGGACAAGAAGAAAAATTTGCAAGTCCTGAAGAAATGATGAGATATGGTGGAATGAGAAGATTAAGAAGAGCTCAAGAAGGTATACAACAAATGTCAGAAGAAGAAATGATGGCATTACAACAACAACAAGCTCAACAACAAGCTCAACAACAAATGTCTGGTCAAAATAAAGGTATGATGCAAGAACAACCTCAAATTGATGAACAAAAAATTCAACAAATTGAACAAAGTGTTGAACAAGCAATAAACCAAGGAGCTGCTCCTGAAGAAGTAGTTACACAATTATTAAAAGCACAAATACCTCCAAATTTAATTGAACAAATTTTTGTTGAATTAGGAATGCCTCAACAACAAGTAAAAGAATTATTAATGAGTCTTATACAAAATGTTGAAAATGATCAAGCACAACAAATGGATCCAAGACAGCAACAAGCAATGTCTGAGGAAGATATGATGGCTATGCAACAACAAGATCCAAGACAGATGCAACAAGCTCCTATGGCAGCTTATGGTATGGAAATGGGTGGTTATGATATGCCATTTTATGATGATTCATATGAAATGGCTTTTGGTGGACAAAAGAAATTTAATAAAAATCATGTTACTGTTTTAAAATTTCAAGATGGTGGTCAACCACCAGAAGGTGTGATTATAAAAAGAGCTGATTATCAAACAGATGCTGATTATAAAAAAGCTGTAAAAAGAGCTATTTATGATAATAAAACTAGTGGTAAAAAAGTTTATTCATTAGGTACAAATGGAAAATATTCTACAATATCTGCAAAACTTGATGATGGTTCAGGTTATAGTGGTAGTATGGAAAATTGGAATAATGATAAAGCATCTGCATCTAGATTTGCTTCTATGCAAGAATCATTAGCAGATCCAGTTACTGCAAAATTATTTGCAAATGCTACAAGAGAAGCTATAAAAGATAAAGAAAGTTATAGAAAAAAAGGTCCAGGAAATAGATATAATACTACATGGGATGAAGCAGGTTATGGAAATCCTGATGATTTAAAAGATGATGAAATTGTTAAAGAATTTTTAAATTTTCAAGAAAGAAATTTAAAATTAAATGCATCAGGAAATGAAGCTTTTTTATATAATGATGCAAATGGTAAGTTAAGAAAAAAAAATGGTACTGGTTCAGGTGATAATTTAGGTTTTGTAGAATTAATGCAAGGTATAAAAAAACAAGATGGATCAAGAATGTATACAGATGCAGAAATTGAAAATAAATATAAAGATATGTCAACAAATGCTCCTACACTAGATAAAGCATTTGAAAATATAGGTTTACCAATGACTGCTGTTAATTCAGGAAATTCTCCTGCAAACAAAAAAGCAAGGTTACAACAAGCAACTTTTATTGGTTATGATAATTTAATTAAAAAACGAGATGCAGGTAAATTAACACCAGATGAAAAGTATTTATTAAATGAATGGCAAGGCAATTTAGAAAGAGGATACAATGATGAAAAATTAGGTAGTACTAGTTCTATTAGTCCTGCTGAAGGTTATTTAACTAACACATCTTCTGGACAAAATGCAAATAAAGTAAATACTACTTTTACAGAAGATGAAATTCCTGGTAAAACATCTTGTTCTTGTACAGTTGATGGAAAAGAAGTACCAGGAAAAGAAAATCCTAATTATGATGCTTCTAAACCTACTAGTGCAAATAATGATCCATGTATACCATGTTCTGAAACTCCTAATAAACCAAATAATGAATGTCAATGTATTGATGATTCTAAAGCTGGTTATCGAGAACCAAATGAAGATGGTACATGTTCATGTACTCCAGAACAAGATGATAAATGGTGGCTTCAAGATAATATAAATGTTATGGGAGCTGCGTCAGACTTAGCAAGTATTAAAAAATATTTGCCATGGGCTGCAAGAGTTGATCTTGAAGAACCAAGACCTACATTTTTAGATCCTACAAGAGAACTTGCTGCACAATCTGAACAAGCTAATATTGCTTCTCAAGCTTCTGCATCTTTTGCAGGTGCTCAAGGATTAGGTGCAAGAAATGCAGCAACTCAAGGAAATGCTGCTGCACAAGCAGCAAATACATTAAGTAATATAAATAATCAGAATGTAAACATAGCAAATCAATTTGAAGATAAACAAGTTAATATAAGAAATCAAGAGTCTATGGCTAATCAACAAATAGCTACTAATACTTATGATAAAAATACAATTGCAAATCAACAATTTGATAATGCTAAATTAGCATTAAGAGGTAATCTAAGAAAACAGTATACTAATGCTATAACTAATAAAGCTAATACAGCTATGTTAAATAGATTATATCCAAATAATAGAGTAAGACCTGAAGAAGGTGGTATGCCTGATTTTATAAATAATGGAAAACAACTTACTGGTACAGTAACATCAGATGATTATGATGTTTATCTTAAAGAATGTCAAGCTTCTTTTCCATCAGGAACTCCTGCTGAATTAAATGCTTGTATAAAACAAAAAACTAGTATGTCAGGAAATACAAGTACAACACAAGGTGGTTTAATAAATTCATATCCTGGATCTGCACAATATGGTGGACAACAACCAGTAAAACAATTTAAATATGGTGGTTTTATTTATAATGTTTATCCTGATTATTAATTGATAAATTTTCAAAGTTTATTAAACTTATAATATTTTAATATATTTACAATATATAATTACTTATGGCAACGTACATACAAGGTGTTACAGATTACATTCCAGATTATCAGCCTTTTCAGCCTGATTTAAATTTTATTGGAAATTATTTGCAAACAAAACAAAATCAATATGATTCTAACTTTAAATCATTAAATAATCTGTATGGTAAATATCTTTATGCAGATTTAACCAGAGAACCAAATATTAAAAAAAAGGAAGAATATTTAAAACAAATTGATTTTAATTTAAAAAGAGTATCTGCATTAGATTTATCTATACAAAGTAATGTTGATCAAGCTGCTCAAATTTTTTCTCCATTTTATAAAGATAATTATTTAATGAAAGACATGGCTTATACTAAAGATTTTGGTAATAAGTATAATGCAGCTATGGCTTTAGATAAATCTTTAGACCCAAAATTAAAAAATACTTTTTGGTCAACAGGTATTGAAAAAATGATGTTTGAAAAAGATGAGTTTAAAAATAGTACTGATGATGAATCATTACAATTTGCAAATGTAGAATATACTCCTTATAAAAATCCTGTTGATACTTATGTAGAAAATGCTAAAAAATTAGGGATAAGTGCAGATATTACTAAATCAGATGGAAGATATTTTATAAGAAAGAAAAATGGAGATATGATTATTCCATCTTTACAAAATATTTTTGCAGCTGATTATGCATCAGATCCTGCATTACAAGCAGTTCATAGAGCTGAAGCTTATGTAAATAGAAAAAAACATATTAAAGAACATGCTTCAGAATTTAATGGTGATTTAGTTGCAACTGAAAGAAGTTATCTTACAAAACAATATGCTACAATTCAAGAATATATTAAATTAAAACACCAAGGAAATGTAGAAGAAGTTAAAAAGTTAGATATAAAAGTTGAAGAAGGAAAGAAAAATCTTGAAACTGGTAAAGGAAATCAATTTACTCCAGGTTATTTTAGAAGTTTAGAAGAAGCCATAGCTGTTGCTACAGCAAATGAATCTTATACAGGTAAATTAAATGATGAGATAACAAATAAAACAAGTAAAACAGCAACAACAACAGGATCAACTCCTGATCCCTTAAATAATATTCCTTTATTTAGAGCTCAAGTTGATGCTGGTACTGCTGCTATGTTAGCTGAAAAAGATATTAATTTAGCTGCATATAAATATTCTAGAATTGGAATAGTTGAAGACATGTCTCCAGATGCTTATGGTGTTTCAGCACAAAATGATGCTTATGCAAGAGCTAGACAAAAAAATCAACAACAGCATCAAGAAAAAATGCTTGATAAAAAAATACTTGCTGATGTAAAAAAAGTAATGCTTGAACAAGGTGTTAAAAATGGTTCATACATTGGAATTGAACCAGAGATAGATCCAGAAACTGGTAAATTTACAGGTAGTTTTGTAGGTATTCCAAATCCTGCAAATAATGAACCATTTAATATACCAGGTGCAAATACAAAAGGTGGTGCTGGTGATATGGGACAATCTATATTAGCAGAAAATAAAAATATAGAAAAAAAATTATCAGATGAAGTAATACCATCTTTTGAAGGTATGTTGCATTTTGTTAGAACAGCTGAAAAAAATGGAGATTTAACTCATGAACAAGCAAATTCAATTTTTCATCCAAGTGGAAAAATTACTAATATGGGAACACTTATAAAAAGTCTTGACCGAAGTAATTCAAAACAAGGTAGAATTAACCGTGCAAAACCTGCATATCAATCTATAATGGAAAAAATAGATGATGCTACTGCAACTACTAGAGAAAATTTTACTAAAGAATATAATAATAATCCTTTAACTTTTTTACAAGGTAAGGGTGCTAAATATGTACAAGGAGTATACAATAGAGTATTAGAATTTGCTAATGATCAAAAAGGAAATCCTGATAAGGTAGCATATAATTATTTAAATGATGGTTCTCATATAAAAATGAGAAATTATATGCATTTTATAGAAGGAAATGAGTATATAGAAAAATCTAATAGAGATGCTGTATTAAAAACTTTAAGATCTTCTACTGAAATAAGTGGAATTGATCCTAGTAAAAGAAAAGATATTACAGATCTTTTCTTAAACAGTGATTTATCAAAAGTTAGTGAAGAAGAATTTATTGCTAAAGCTATGAGCATATATAAAAGTTCTGTTAGAACTTTAAATAATAATGATAATTATGGTAGGAAAACCCAAGCTATAGGTTCTTTAACTAAAAATGAAAAAATTGAATTAGATAACATTCTTACAAAAGCAAATAATAATGCAACACCTGGTGCTGGTAGTGCAATTGGTACTCAAGAATATCCAAATTTAACAGGTAGAGAAGTTTCAAATATTAAAAGTTCATATCTTACTGGAAAATTTGCTTTAAGTGGGCCAGAATCTGCTTTAAGATCTTTATATGGAAGTTTAACAAATTCTTATACAGAAATTATACAAAACGGAAGAGAAATTAAATCTTTATCACCTTTATTTAATAAAGATGGAAAAGGAAATGCTATGTATAATACAAATTTAAATGCTATAAATGTAAGTGTAAATGCTATTCAAAGTCAAGGTTTTAAATCTTTTAATGAATTTCAAAAAGATGTATCTAAGATAAATTTTTATGATCAAACTAATAATCCAATTAGTTTTTATGGAGCAAATAAAACTGGACTTAATGATACAAAAGATGCATTTGAGTCTGGTTCCGATGATGTTGTAAAAATTGCAGAATTAATTATAGGTAATTATTATTCTAAATTAGGTGATGATAAAACAAAAAACTTTAGATTAGCTAGTGGTCAAATTGCTCTTGAAAATAAAAATGTAGGAGCAATGGTTATTTATCCTACTAAAGATGTTTTAGATGAACTTAAAGCTGCTAAAGATGGTGGTATTATAACACAAGAAATTGCTAATGCTATTTTAAAAAATGGTGTTACTATGATGTCAAATACTAATAATTGGAAAAATTCTTTATTTACAAGAAATCAAAGAACTGGTTTAGAATCTATTGTAGAATCTTTAGATGAATATAATTATACAGATGCTCTTGGTGCAGGAGATTTAAAAATAAGTAAAGGTACAATTAATAGTCTTGCTCCTTATACAGTAGAGTTTAATTATAATATTTTAAATCCTGTAACTGGTAAAATGGAAAGAGCAGGTGGAGTTTATCCACCTATTAATATGAAAATTGATAATGCATATGATGATATACTTCAAGATTTTAGAATTATAGCTAAAGATAATGCAGAAACATGGAATGCTTTGTATTCAAATTCAAAAGTTCCAGGTGTGTCACCTAATAATCCTTTTGAATAATTTAATATTTTAAAATGGCAGAAGAAAATATTTCAGCAGACATTACTAAAATGGGTCAATTTATTAATCCAGGAACTACAGATATAGAAAATTTTTTACCTTTTGGTAATAAAGATTTTCAAACTGAGTCTTTTAAGTTTGCTGTAAAACCAGAAGCTCTTCCTGTTAAAGTAAAAAGTAATATTAGTCCAGAAAGTACTCCAACAATTAAACAACAGAGTATTAGAGATAATGTAATTGGTTTTCCACCTTATGATAAAAAACAAATTGCTACTAATACTAAAGATAAACTAAAAGCATTAGTTAATAGAAGACAACAGGAAGCATATCAACATGAAGATAATAGTCAATATGCAAAATCTTTTATGTATGATGCTTCTAGTACTGGTGCACATAAAGCAAGATATAAAGCATACGGACAAAAAACATTTGATAAAATTGGATTTAATCCAGAACTAAATAATGAAGAAGTCTTTAATGCTAACACAACTATATTTGATGACTTTGTTAGAATGGGAACTCAAGCTGCAGCACCTATGTTTTTTCAAGGTTTATTTGCAAATCCAAAAAGTTATGCAAAAGCTTTTGCTGGAGACTTTGGACAAGATGTTGAAGAAGCAAAGTCATATGAAGAATATTCTTCTATTGGTATGTCTACTAAAGGTGGAATTCCTGGCTTTGTAAATAATGTTCTTAATAGTGCAGCTTATTCAGTAGGTATAATGTCTGAAGCTGCATTAGAATATGCTACAATTGGAGCTATAGAAGGTTCATTAGTTGGACCAGAAGGAACAGTTATTGGTGGTGCTGTTGGTGGTGCTGCAGGTGCAATTAAAAGTTTATTATCAGTTCCAAAATCACTTTGGAATATGGGTAAATATGGTGGTAAAATGCTTACTAATTTAAAAAATTTAGAAAAATTTAATGATGCCAAAAGATTATTTAATACTGCTTCTAGAACTACTGTAAATTTTATAAACCCATTAAACAATACTACACAAGGATTAAAATCTTTTACAAATAATGATAATTTATCCAATTTTGCAAGAACTGCAAAAACTGCTGGTGGATTATTTAGAGATGTAATTGGAATGAACATGGCTTTATCAGAAGGTAGACTTGAAGGTGGCTTTGTTGAAAACAATACCTATAATAAACTTTATGATAAATTTTGGGTAGAAAAAAATAGAGCACCAACAGATGATGAACAACTTGAAATGAGAAAAGTATCAAAAGTTGCTGGTTTTAGAGATACATGGAAAAATGGTCTTTTAGTTTTTTATTCAAATAAAATAGCATTTAAAAATTTAGTTGAAGGAAACTTTATGGCAGGAGCTTCTAGAAAAGTTCGTCAAGTTGGAAAAGAATTTGATATAGTTTATGAAGCTGGAAAAAAAGGTGTTAAAGAAGGTGCTTATGATGTAGTAGAATTTAATGCAAAAAATGCATTAAAAGGTTTTTTTAAACCTGCAAATTTTGCTAAAGCTTCAATTAATTATTTTAAAGTAAATGTTGTTGAAGGTGCTCAAGAAGTTATGCAAGATGTAATTGCAAAAGCAACTGAAGACTATTATGTTAATTCTTTTTTTGATCCTTCATTAGCAAATTATAAATATTCCATGTCTACTTTAGATTCAGCTTTTGGTTCACAAATAAGTGGACAAGGTGCTGAAACTTTTATGTCAGGTTTTTTAATGGGGGGTTTATTAAGACCTTTTAGTGGTGGTGTTCCAAGAACTGCATCTATATTATATAATAAATATAATATGGATCCGGAAATGTATAAAACTTATATGGAAGAAAGAAAAAACTATGCAACTAATTTAGCAAAAGTTATGACTGAAAGTCATCAAAATCCTGTTGAATTTTTAAATGAAAGAATGCATAATTATGGTAGTCAAAGTATTATTTCTAGAAATGATGATCAAGAAGATTCAACAAAACAAAAATTTGATAATGTAGAAGCTTCTTTTTTGTCAAACACTTTAACTACATTACAAGCTGGAACACATAATATACTTAATAATAATTTTAAAAAGTATTTATCTCTTAGTGATACTGAATTAGAAGAAACTCTTGACATTAAAAAAGGTGAAGGAGCAAAAACAAGAACAATGTTAACTGATTATTTAAAAAAATCAAAAAATATTCAAGAACAATGGACTTATGCTCAAAATACATTTGGAACAAAAAAAATAAATTTAAAAGACTTAAAAGAAAATACTCCAGAATATGATAAAGCAGCCATATATAATAAGGCACTTGATAAAGGAATTTTTAATTTAATTTTTTTAAATGAATCTTTTCAAAACAATTTAGAAAGAGTAAACAAAATTGTAAATACTTTAAATAGAAGTGAACTTTTTAAAAATTTACCTTCTAATGATTTTCAAACATTAATAGATTCAAATAAATTGTCAAATACAATAGATATGTTATCTACTGAAATTGAAAATTTAAAAAATATTAACACACCTGAATCAAATAGAACTGCTCTTGAAAAAGAAAAAATGCTATCTGCATTAAGTCTTTTTAATCAAAAACAAATATTATATAAAGAAACTATTTCTAATAATATTGAATCATTAAATGAATTACAAGATAAAGTTAATACTGAAAATCTTCCAAATAAAGAAGAGATTAATAAAGAAATTGAAGGATTAAAAAAAACAGTTGAAGAAACAGGTGTAGAACCAAAAAAAATATTAAAAGATGCTTTTGAAAATTTACTTAAAACTTTAGCTGGATCAGATGTTAATTATCAAAAAGTATTAAATGATTTAAATAAAAAAGAAGGTGGTATAGATTCTTTATTTAGTTATCTTATTGATGCTGAACAATTAAAATTAGAATCACAAATACTAGTGCCATACATTAATTTACTTTCACAACCTGCTTCATTTTATGAACATGTAGAAAGAAACTTTGAATGGATGCGTAATCTTTATTTAAATAGAAAAAATTATTACAAAGAAATAATTAACAAATCTATAATTGCAAAAGAAAATAATGATTTATTAAAATCATTATCTGATCAAAATATTTATGTAGATCTTGATGACTTTGCAAATTGGGTTGAAAACCCTAATAATTTACCTGATTATTTTATTGAAGCTACTGAGGGAAATGAAAGAATAATTCCTAAAGGAAGTATAGCCTATGATAAATATGCATATATTTTTACAAACACAGCTGATATGCAAAGAGAACCTGCTGCTGGAGAACAAGTAAATGTAGAAGGACAATTTGAAGAAGCTTTAGAAGATTTATTACAACAAAAACAAAAAGAACTTGATACAGCTGATGAAAATTTTAAAAGAGATATAAAAGATGAAACAGATTTTTCATATGATGAATTAGTTGAACAAGAAGAAAAAGGAAGAGAAGTTACACAACCAATTTCACAACTTAGAATAGATAGAAAGATTGCTGAAATAGATACTTTTCTTGAAAGTCTTATTTCTGATGACCCTGCTTTAATTCAATCCCGTATTAGTAATTTTTTAAAAAATACAACAATACCAAAAGAATATTTTAGTAATGAGTTATTAGAAGATATACAATACAAAAATGAGAATGATAAGAAAAAATTAGTAGAAGTAATAAAACCTATTTTTGATTCTTATGAAAAAACATTTGATAAAGGTCAACGTTCACAAACTGCATTTGATTTAGTTGGTATAGCTGAATTATTAAATAATGAAAAAGAAAGATTAAGAACAACTACTGAAATTGTTACTGAAATTGAACCTGTTGAGATAATTAAAAAAACTAGATCATGGGCTGATTATCAAAAAGTAATAAATGAAATTAATTTAAGATATGACTCACACATTACAAATTTAAAAACTGAATTTACTAAAAAAGGTGTTTCAAAAGAAGATGAAGATAATGATGTTTCAGTATCAGCAACATGGAGTGAAATTGAAAAACAATCAAAAGAGTTATATAATATTTTAAATGATAAATTTAATTCAGAAATAGGTACAGATGTTAATGATGATAAGTATGAACTTATAAGAAATAACTGGTTAGAAACACAAGAAAAAGTTATTACAGAGTTTAATGCATCTAAAGCTGCTCAAAAACTTATTGAAGAAGCTGAAAAAAGACAATTTAAAGCTCCTAAATTTAAATATATTAAAATACAAAAAGGTTATGAAATTAAAATAACAAGTAAAATTCAACCTCTTACTGATATAAGAAATGCTTATCAAAATATATTAGATAAAAAAGAAAAGTTAACTGATAAACAAGCAGCAAATCTTGCAGATGATTTAATAGAATTAGATAGAGTTATTAATTTTTTAAGAAACCAGGGACTTCAACAAGATACAACTCCATTTGATACTGCATTACAAATATTCAATGATACAATAACAAATAGACAATCTGAAATTGAAAAAGTTTTAAATGAAGATGGAGAATTAATTGAAAGAAAAATTGATGGTGCTGTAGCAGATAGAGTAACTAAAAAAGCTGAAGAATTAAATAATCAAATAAAAAATAATAAACCTTTTTTATATAGCTGGTTACAAGATGATGTTAAAAAACAAACAAATGAAGAAGGTGTTACTGAAGAAGTTATTATAAAAAGTACTATCTTATCTGATTATGATGCAATAATGGCAGATGCCAGTATTAAAGATGAAGATAAATTAGATATTTTTATTCAAGCTTTTAAACTTAAAGTTTTAAATTCTGCTAAATCAAATGTTTTTAGAAGTAAAGATTCATTAACATTAAACCCTATTAAGTTTGAAAAAATTGAAAAAGAGTTAACTAAAGATTTTTCAAGAGAAAATGTAATTGCTGTAATTCAAAGAGCAGCTTATCAAGAAGCAGCAGATGTAGGAAACATGCTTGATGTTTTAATAAAAGATTTTTTAACTCGTGAAGGTTTACAATTTAAAAAAATTGTAAAACCTGAAAAAATGTCTCAAAGTGCATTTGATAGTTTATTTGGTAACCATGGAATAATAACTAATTTTAGAGATGGTGTTATTGATGGTAAATATATGATTGTTAGTGCAAGTGATATGTTATTTGATAAGTCACTATTTGAAAATGGATTAGTTGGAGAAACAGATTTAATTGCAATATCTGCTGAAGGTAAGTTTAGTATTATAGATGTAAAAGCTTTATTAGGAAAAAGTTGGAAATCTATTATTGCTGAAAATAATTTAGAAAAATTAAAAACTAAATTAAATAATGAAGGAAAAACTGAAGCTGAAATAAATAGTAATGCAGACGTTATTAAATTAACAGATACAAGTAAGTATAGCAAAAAGTTATATTTTAGGATTCAACAATCTATTTATAGAAATTTATTTTATAATATGACTGGTATAATGCCAGAAAGAATTTCTTTACTTCCTATTGAAGTTAACTATGATAGAGAAGGTAATTTATTAAGTGCAAAACTTTCTGATATTGTATCAGATTCTGATTTAACTACATATGAATTAGATTATTTTAATGAAGTTGAATCAATTGTTCCTTTAAAAACTCCTGTTATAAGTGATGTTGACACAATAGAAACAACAGATGAACTTGTAGAAGAAATTGGTGCATCTACATCTTTAAAAGATAACATTGGAAAAAAAGTTTTATACAATGGTGAAATTGGCACATTAATTTTTAATGACAATGGAACCTTTAGTATACAAATTGATCCTATAAAAACATATGAAACAAAAACAACTGTTTCAGAAGACTTGACCAAACAAGATTTTACTGCAGATCAAGATACTCTTAAAATTGCTATTAATACTTTAAAAGAAAATTTAAAAACTGAAGAGGGTGAATTTGGAAATGTTGATAAAGCTAATAATATAAAACAACAAATTGTTGACCTTGAAAAACAACTTACTTCTACTACAGATACTAAAGCTGATATAGTAGAAGTACCAACTAAATCTAAAATTATAGATTTATATTATGAGTCAATTGCAGTAACTAATCCAAAGTTAAGTTTAAATAATGTTGGTTTATCTCAAGTTAAAACAACTAAAAAAGTATTTGAAACTATTATTATTAATAATGTTTCATATACAACTAGAATTTTAAATAAAAATACTGTATTAATTAATGATGTTTTATATAGAGTTAACTACTCAGGTACTGATCCAAATATTATTGCTTCTCTTACATATGATGTTAATGATGCAGAAATTGCAAAATTAGAAAAAGAAGAAAATACTATACTTAATACTATACAACAATTACAAAAAGAAAATAAATCTTTTACCACTTCTACAGATGAACCTTCTGAGAAATTTAATAGTAATGTTAATACTATAGGTAAATTAACAATGGACTTAAAGGGTATACGGCAAACTCTTAAAGAATTAAGTAATAATAATCCACAAAGAACTATGCGTGGAGGTAATATAAATGATTACATTTTTGCAATTAATAGTTCTCCTCAAAATTTTAAATTATATGCAGGTAAAACTAATGATGATAGAAAGAAAGATTTAGAAGAAATTTCTAGATTATCTTACTCACCTGGACTAGCAATTAAATTAGATGAAATTTTAGCTAAGAACTATCCTGATGCATTAAATAAACTTTTTGATGAAGGTGTTCCTAGTATTACTGATAGTGAGCTTAAAGCTATTAAAACTTGGTCTAATACTGTTTTAGAAGATTTAACTGAATTAGCTTCTCAAGTAACAACAAGAGGTAATATTTCTACTGATGTAGATAACCAAATAATAGCTATTAATAATTTAATAAATGATTTACAACTTATAACTTTAACTAAAAATGGAAAAATCAGTAAACGTTCCCAAGAAGAATCAGGAAAAGTCTTTGGACAACAAGCAGTATCCGATAGGACTAGTGTACCTGAGAATGAAAAGTCTAGAAGTAGAAAAACAAAAGGAGTTTCTGGACAAAAAACAAGAAATGTTACAAATGCTGAAGCAAAACAAAGAATAACTGAAACATTAGTATCTAATTCATTTTTATTAGGAAACATTCCAACTGAAAAAGAAAATGTTATAGAGACTACTAAAAAAGGTAAAAAGTTTATTGATGCAATTAATAAAGCTACTATAGATACAATTAGAACTAAATATATAGAAGCTCTAACACAAATTGAAACTGATCCATTAAGTATAAATACTGATGAATTACATGATGTTTATAACAATAGATTAAATAACTTAAACGTAGATATGTCTATTGAAAATCTAGATGTAAACATGCTTTTGTTACCTAAAAATACTATCTTTGATAATACAAATATTAACCCTGTTAAAGTTACAAATGTTACTGAAACTTATGTTACAGTAGAAGATGTAATAACTGGTGAAAAAGGTGACATTAATCAAACAGATCTTAAATTAAATTTTATAAAAATGAATGAAGAAGCTGCTGAATTAGAAAATGATACTGAATTAACTAAAGAAGACATTCAAAATGCTGAAGATTCTCAAATGATATATGATGAATTTTCAAAAGATACTGATGCACAATCTAAAATAGTAGATTATCTTGAAAACAATAATGTATCAGAAGATGATTTATTAAAAAGCTTTAATAATAATACTAAAATCTGTTAAAAATGGCATGTGCATTAAACAAAGAGCAAATAAGTGATGTATATAAATTAATTTATTTTAAGTTACAAAAAAGTAATGATATTATTAATGTAGATGATTTTATTAAATTTTTTTATGACTTAGCTTTAAAATCTTCTGAAGATACTGCTAAAGCTTTGCTTTATGCACAGGCTGTTCCTGATATATTTACTTTAGTTACTAATCAAAAAGCTGTAAAAAGTAAACTTGTAAAAAATAATTTTGATTTTAATTCTATTTACAACCGAAGTGTTGAATTTGAAGAATTAAAAAATGTTAAAAGTTTTTTTGCACCTAAAAAAGTTAGCATAAAAGAACAAAAACAAAAGATAATACAAAAAAATATAAAATCACAAGATGTTATAATTGAAGATCCAAAATCAGAATCTAAAATTAGTAATGTTGAGAAAAAAAGTAAAGTTGATAATCCATTAACTAATACAATTAATTATTCAAAAACAAAAAGTCCAAATGATGATGAACAGGATGTACAAGATCCTGAGAAAAAAATGTTTGCTTTAGTTATTAAAAACATTATTACTTTAAATAAAAATAAACCTGCTGATCAAAATGAAATAATTTATGATAATGTTTCTCTTGCTCAAAGACCTTTTCTTGTAAATAATTTTCCAACTAAATCAGATGGTACATCTTTTTTAGTTTCTGATGATGTTGAGTTTTTAAGAAAAAATCCTGAGTATAATGGTATTATGAATGTTATTACTGATATAGAAGGTAATTTAATTTATTTTACAGAAGATGGTAAAATTACTAATGATCCTGATGAAGGTAGACTAGTATATCAAGCAATAAGAGATGTGGTACTAGATGAAGGAAAATTAGCTTTAACTAATAGATCAGGTTATAAGTATAGTTTAGTTGATCCTGTTGACATTGTAGATGCTGAAAATAAATTGTATAAAGAAACAGAACCTTTTGGTATGTCAAAAGATACAATTAAAAAGAAAATTAGTAATGTTAAAAGAATTCAAAAAGATAAGTTAAATAGATTATATACTTTACATGAGTATATTAAAAATAATCCTGAAGAAGTAGTTGTTCTTAAAATTACTGGTGGTAGTTATGGATTTAGTCCTAGAATATTTGTTCCTATTTCAGAAACAAATATAACTTTTGATCAAATAAATCAACCTTATATAGCCGGTAAAAAAAGAGGTATTGTTGAAATGCAACTTACTGAAAATATAGGAGATAATGAAATAAATCATACTATTAAATTACAAAGAGGAGATATTAATAAAGAGTTAGCTGATAAGATAGCAGATATATTAACTACTAAATTAAAATACCGTGGTGATGAATTAACTCCTGCACAAAGAAGAAAGTATGCAGAAATATTTTTAGGTGATAATGTAAAAATTTATAACACAGATCAAATAAAAAATAATATTGAAATAGATACACCTTCAATAAATGGCGTAACAACATTAGTAGTTAAAATTAAAGGTGAAAATGTTGATTTAAGTTTACCAAATGCAAAAGATTTAATAAGTAAACATTTATTAAATGCAGTTGAAGTTGGAACTAATGTGTATCCAGCTAATTTAAATTTTTCTATGAATAATATAATGGAAGAAAATTTTTCAGATTATGTTATTAAAGATAATAAAATAGTTGCAGTTTCTAAAAATTATTTTGAATTTATATATCCTTTTATTAAAATTGAATTTAGTCCAGAATCTGGTGCATATTTTTTAAATGGTAATTCTTATTTGTCATTTTTAGTACCTACTGAAATAACTCCTGCGGGAACATCTTCAAAATATAATATTTTTACTAATCAAGTACAAGCAAAAACAAAAAAAGCTAAAGAAAAAAATGATATAGATGATGCAACAAATATAGTTGTTGAACCAGGTAATGTTATTTATAATATTAAAAAATTATCTTCAGCATTTCAAATAAAAGAAAATATTAATAATTCAGATATAACTTTTAATATTGGTGTTGATTTTATTACAGGTGATGCTAAAATTGCAAAAGCAACAAATAAAAAAGAATATATTGCTTTAGCTTTATCTGGAAAAAATAGAAAAAGTAATACAGTTCCTAATCTAAATAGTGTTGTTAATAATCTAGTAAAGCAATTAAATAGATTTAAAAAAGATAAAATAAATATTACAGGAAATAACATTGTTGAACTATACAAAAAAGGTTTTTCACAATCTGATATAGATAAATATATGTATAGTATATTAGAAGGTATTGTTAATTCCCCGGATTTAGAAGGAACAATTTCTCAAATTGTTACAACTGGTGAAACAGGTGTATCTGAAGCTTTTATTAAAGCTGCTAAAAAATTAGGTATAGGTGTTGAGGTTACCGTACCATCAGGTTGGAAATTTACAAAAATTTATAAAGCTGGTAGAAATGGTCAATGGGTTGTTTCAGATAAAAATGAATTTAAAGAAAGATTTGGAGATGCTGTAGCAGAAACTAAATCAAAAACTAAAAAACCTTTTACTAAAACATCTTTTACTAAAACATCTTTTGCTAAAAAAACAACTAAAAAAGTTTATGCAAAAAAATCAGGTCAAACACAAAAACAAAATGATAGTAAATTAAATGGTAAACCATCTGATGATCTAGCAAATAGATTACGTAATTTATTTAATAATAATAATAAACCTTTAACAAGAGTTATTAATTATGAAAGAGGTATAACAGGTTTATTTGAAAAATTATTTACAACAAAAGCACAAAGAGATTCTATATATGAATGGTGGGAAAAAAGTTTTTTATCTCAAGCAAAGAAACAAAATGGAGATAGTTTTATTCCCCTTGACACTGTAGAAAAACTTTCTGAAGTAATAAACTCAAATGCATTTGCAACATGGTCACAACATGGTATAACACTAAATTTAGCTAATAATGCAACTCCAATTGATTTATATCATGAGGCATGGCATGGTTTTTCTCAGTTGTTCTTAACTCTTGATGAAAAAACAAGACTTTACGAGGAAATGAGAAAAATTCCAAAATGGTCAGAATTAGATTATTTAGATATAGAAGAAATAATAGCTGAAGATTTTAGAAGTTTTATGAAAGATGAAACTTTATATACTGGTTTTATTGGAAAAATATTTAAAAAAATTAAAGAATTTTTACGTGTAATGTTTGGTAAAATTACTCAACAAGACATGATTAGACCAAGAGATATTGCTAATATTAAAAATTATTTTGATCAACTTTATAAAGGAGAAATATTAGATTTAAAACCAAGTATGGATAACATAATGTTTTCTAAACTTAATAGACTTAAAACTATAAATAATAATTTTACTATTGATGAGTCAGATAAAATTAATAATACAATTGATAATTTTATAGGATTAGAAATAGCTGAGTATAATGCAAATGAAGAATCAAGTACAGGTGTAATTAGATTATTTTCAGACCCTGTTCTTCAAGAAAGTACTTTTAATTCTATTAAAGATAGAATACAATTGCAATTAGAGTATTTAACTTCTCTTGTAGATTCAGTTGAAGATGATAAAACTGAAAGTTTAATTAAAAATGAAAATATATTTAATAATATAGTTTTATTAAATAAAGCATTAGAAAATTTTGGAGATATATCTAAAACATTAAATGGAAAAGAAAAAGATAATGTATTAGCTTATAACATAAAAAAATCTAGATTTAAAATTATTCAAGAAGTTTTACTTGAAGATCCAGATGATTTAGAAAATACAAGAATTTTACAAGATTATAAAGGAAATGTTATCAATCCTAAAAATCTTGCAACTCCTTCAACATTAATGTTGCTTTCAAATATTAATCAAATTCAAAAAACTGAAGATGGTGCTATAATAGAAGTATTAGATGATTTTGGAACTCCACAATTAGAAGACTTAAATATAATATGGAATAAACTATCTAAAATAACTGAAGGTTCTTTTGATTATGAAGATATGTATAATAGAATTGCTTATGCTTCAGATAATTATCCTGAGTTTATTCAACTTTTAGATATTTTAAGACCTCCAAGTCAATTAAAATTAAATGATAAATTACAGTTTTCTCTTGAAACTAATTTTTTTAAAGATTTAAAAAAACCAAGAGTTAAATATATACAGTTTAATATTAATAAAAATATTACTCAAAGAAGAAAATATGATGAAGAAGGTAGAACTACTCAAGATGAAATTGCATCATATGATACATTAGTTGTAGATGCTAGTCTTGCAATATATCCTGTTATAAATGATTGGAAATCTAACTTTATATCTGCATCAGTTGAAGTAAATCCATATATAGAAGTAGATGCAGATGGTGTAAATTTTTTAAATACTGATAAAATTATAAAAACTTTTAGTGATAGAAACGGAGTTTTTAAAACTGAAAAATCTAGAGATTTTTTAAAAGTATTTGGAATTGAAATGGATAATACAAGTCCTGAATTAAATAGTTTATTTAATAATTCTTTAGCAATACGTCAACAGTTTAAATTAGATTTAATCTTAGAAAATGTTAAAATTGTTCATAATGCAGGTTTATCTACTGATATTAGTAAAATTGCTGCTTCTCAAAAATTTAAAAAAAATCCATTAGAATATTTACAAAAAGGTTTACCAAAAGAATTAGTACCAGTTAATGCTAAAAAAAATGATGTTAATAATAGTATAAAATTATTAGCTGAATTACAAGTTCAATGGTCTGATGGTTTTTCAAATTTTAGTGTTTTATCCCCTGATGGAAATAGATTATGGGAACAAATAGTTGATAATACTATTACAAGAGTAATTACATCTATTAATAGTGCTAATAGTTTTCAAGAACTTACAAGACAAGAAGCTGATCCTAATGGGAAATATAAACACATGCGTTGGTTGTCAAATGAAAACAATCCTCATTCAAAATATTCACAATTATTAAATTCTATTTTTTATTTAGATGATATAGAAGCTGATAATTATGGACTTAAAAGAAAAGTTAAAAAAGGTTCAGAATTTGTAGATGTAAAATTAACATTAAATAATGTTGCCGGAACACAATTAATTGATACTGAAAAAAATGAGTATACTGGTGAAGTAACTGCAGCTTTAGATGGAACAAGTAAGTTTTTACAAGAATTACATACAATGTTATTAAGTGGTGTTGAAGAGTTTATGAGACATGCTTCTAAACAAACTGCTATGTCTTTATCTTCACAAAAAATAGAATCATATCCAAATAAATCTGATGATCATTTATATATAGACATTGAGTCTTTTAAACCTAAAAATAGTGGAGAAGGTGAAACTGAAGGCTTTTATATTATGTTAGGTTATTTAGCCGGTGAATTAGAAAGAATAAATAGATTTAATGATAATATAGATGTAATGTCTGATTGGGCAGGATACAGTAGAGAAGTTGAAAAACAAAATGGTACTGTTGTTATGGCTGGATCAGTTTTTACAGCATTTGATGATGTTTTAACAGAAGAAACTAAAGAAAAATTATATAAAATAAAAGAAAATTTAATAGAATATTTAGAAAGAGAAGAAAATTATGATTTAAAAAAAGAAATTAAAAAAGATATTTTAAATTATTTTAATAAAGAAACTGCTTTAAATTTAAATAAACTTGAGTCAGCTAGATTTATAGATCAAACTTTATATGAAAAAGGTTTTGAGCAAGGGTTAAACAAACTTCAAGTAGATGAAGTATTAATAAAAGCTTATACTTATAATTCATGGATACATAAATACGAGACTATTATATTAGCCTATGGTGATTTAGTACAGTATAACCATGATAAAGAAGAGTTTCATAAAAGAAATGCTGGTTTAGCATCTGGTGGTCTAGGTTTTAGATCTGATATTCAAGCACAATTTTATATAAATGATAAATCTTTTTTCCCAAGATTATATGCTAATAAAAAAAATTATAAAATTAAAAATTATGATGGTACATTAAAAACAGCTGTTATAAAAGAAAAAGAAATAAAAGAATCTGTATATTATAAAGAGTATTTAAAAGAATTAACTGAATCTATTAAAAAAAGATTAGGAGATAATGTTAATGCTGCTGAAATTGCTAAAAAAACATTAAGTGAATATTTAGGCATGAAAGAAGGTGATGGTCAAGGTCACATCAGTTTAGAAAGTTATCGTATGTTAAAAGAATTAGAAGGTAACTGGAGTGATAATCAAGAGTTATTATATAAAAAAATTGTAAATGGAGACTCTTTATCTGTAGAAGATGTAATACAATATTTTCCTCCTTACAAATTACAGTATTTTGGAAATATTAAAACTGAAATATTACCAATTACATCTTTTCATAAATTTTCTTTATCACCTCTTATTCCAAATTTATCAAGTGAAAATGGATATCAAGATATGTTACATGATGCTATGATGAAACAAGGAATAGATTATGTACTATTTGAATCAGGTTCTAAAGTATCTCATATTGGTAAAGGTGATGTAGTTATAAATGAAGATGGTTCTTTTAATAAAGATGTAATTTTTACTGAAAATACAATTTTTGCAGAATATTTAAAAAATCAAACTGAAATAAATTCTTCATACAAAAAAAGTTCTATATTTTCAACTCAATTAAGAGCTATTATTTTAGAAGGTTTGTATGAAAAAGGTATAATAGATACTACAAATGAAGATAAGATTACAAATCCTGCAGTAAAAAAGTATTTAAATGATGTAAATGATTATACTGAAACTTTAAAATTAGATTTATTAAATGAAATAGGTTTTGAAGAAAACAACGGTAATTATTCACCTAAGTCTAGTGATAGTTTAGAAAAATTAGCTAACCTAATAAGAGATAACTTAGAAATTGATGATGTCATAGGAGATCATCTTATAGATTTTATTGATGTTTTAGATTCAGGTCAATTAAAGTTTGACTTATCTCTTCATCCTGAAGCTGCTAAAATTGAAAAATTAATAATGTCAATTATTAATAAAAGAGTTATAAAGCAACAAATAAATGGAGAACCTTTAGTACAAGTTTCAGCTGCATTTTATACAAATACATTTAAAAAACCTAAATTAAGATTAGGTTCTGATGAAGATATAAAAAAATATGTAGGGTCTAATTTTTTACCAACTTATCATAAACAAAAAGATGGTAAAACTGCAGCAATGAAAATAATGATTGCTATACAAGGTGATTATGAAAACTTACTTAATCTTAATGATCTTGATGGAAATAAAATTAAAACTCTTGATAAATTAAATGAACTTATTAAGAATAATGAGTGGTTAAATTTAAATGATGGTCAAAATAGAAAAGCAGTTACTATTGTTGGTGTTAGAATACCAGTACAGGGTTTAAACTCTATGGAGTTTATGGAAGTTTATCATTTTTTACCTGCACAAGCCGGTAATATTATTATTCCTCCTTCAGAAATAGTTGCTAAATCAGGAGCTGACTTTGACATTGATAAGTTAACATTATATATGGCAAATTTAAATGCTGACGGTACATTACCTGAACAAATGTTTACTTCAGATAATGATAGTAAATCTTTTAATAAACTTAAAGAATACTTAGCAGATCCTACAGTATCACAAGAAGACAAAGCATTTGCATTAAATATGCAAAAAAAATCATTACAAAATAATTTAATAGATAGTGTCCGTGGAATTTTAGAATTACCACAAAATTATATATCTCTTATAACTCCTAATGGAACATATTTATTAAAAGATATTGCTGATGATTTATCACAATATGTAATGGATTATAATCCGTATATAAATAGATCTTCTGATAAACTTAATAAAAGTGTTAAACAAAAAAATAAAGATGGTTCAAAAAAATCTTCTATAAGCCCAACAAGAGTATTTGAAGCATTGTATAATATATATAAACATGAATCAAATGTTGTAGGTAAAAGAACACTAGGATTAGGAGCAATAGAAAATAAATTTCATACTATAATAAATTCTATAGAAACTAATGGTGGTGCTGCTATGCCAGATACATTTTTACATAATGAGAAAGAAAGAAAATCAATGTTATGGTTAAGACATAATAAGGTATTTAAAGATGGTGTAAAATTAATTTCTATATCTAATAAATATGACGTTGATAAAAAAAATAAAATCTCAGATGTTTTTTCACAAATGATGAATGGTTGGGTTGACGTTGAAAAAGATGCTTGGATATTTTTTATTCAAGGTAACTATGAAGTTGCACCTTTATTATTATATTTAATTAAAACAGGTGTACCGGTTAAAGAAGCTATTTATTTTGTTTCACAACCTTTAGTAAGAGAGTATGTAAAAGAACAAAATTTAGGAAAATCAACTTATGCTGATGTATTAGGAAAATCTCCAGGAGATCCTAATTTAATTAAGTTTAATTCTGCTTCTAATGTTATTAAAAAATATTTTGGACCAGAAACTGCAAAATCATTATCAACTAATGAAAGAAGATATAACAAAGGAATTGAGTTAGCAAATGCTGTATTTGAAAATAGAAATAATGATTATTTTACTGAAAAGGAAATGTATAATCTTATTAAAGATTCTAAAACAAATCCTGATAAGATATCTACTGAATTTTCATTAGCAATGTTTTTACATTTTTTACAAATTGAACAACAAATTACAGGTTTAACTGAATTAAAAATGGCATCTAATCCTGACACATCATTAAAAGTCTCAGGTAGTGAAGTTGAAGAAACAGAAGCAAATTTAGAATTATTAGAATTTAATAGTAAGTTAGAACCTGATTTAGTAAATGCTATGCAAAAAAGTAGTATTATAAGTTCATTTTTTATGGGTAAACTATCTATTGCAATTAATAGTTTAATATTTCCATTAAGATATAATGATGCTGTATCAAGTTATTTAATAACTAAAAATAGTCAAATAAGAAAAGATACTCTTAAAACATTTGGTAAAAATAATACAACTGCATTTAAAAATTCATTTAGAAATGCTATGATTAGTTTTTTATTCCAAAATGCTGCAAGAAAATATAAATTAAGTGACACTTATAAATCATATACTCTTAATAAAACAATACCAGTTAGTTTAGTTGATGAATTAAAATTTGGTGCATATGTAAAAGAAGATAAAAAAGGTAATAAAGTTTTATATGTAGATGAAAAAGCAATAAAAGATGACTTTACTAGAAATGTTTTTGATATCAATTCACAACAAAAAGATAGTTATTTTAAAAGAGGTTTGTATCCTTTATCAATTTCTCATTTCCGTTTAGATAAAAAATCTAATGAAGGAGAATATATAAAATTTGTAGCTGAAAGAGAATACTTAAGATCAATATATTCTATGTCTGATATAAAAAAATTATATTCTTTTAATTCTGAATTAAAAACTATAAAAGAAATGTATCCACAGTTTTCCGGTACAAAAGCAGAAAGATTTACTTATGAAAAATTTATTACAAATAAAGCTTTAGAAAATACATTAAATCCATATCACATGTTTAGTGATCCTAAAGAAGCATTTGCTGTTAAATTTAATAATATTATTAATAAATATAAAACTGAATTGCAAGGTAATTATGCAATTATAAATAAGATTAAAAATGAACCTAATGCTGCAAAAACAATGTTTAATTTATATGTAGCTGAAAAAGATTTTACTAATGATATATCTAATTTATATCATAAAAATTTATTAGATCTTTCTAATCCTGGTATTAAAAAAGTAGACAATGATGCAGAAAATATTATGATAAGTGATTTCTTTTCAAAGTTACCTTTTTATGCATTTATGCAAACAGGTATTAATAAAACTAAATTTAATTTTACAAATATTGTACAGTATAATGATTTTATAAATCTTGTAAATGATGAATCTAAAAAATTAATCAATGTTTTAGAAGATAATACTTTAGCAAATAAATTTTTAGATATGTTATATTCTAGATTTATTAGAGAAAATAATAGATCTAAAACTGATAAAGGTAGATTCCAAAATTATTTACTTGACTTTAATCTTGATGATTTATCTAATATGAAAAAAACAAGTAAGTCTGACATTTTACCTTCTGTTAGTACTGAAGAAGATTTAGATGTTGTTAAAACAAATGAAAGATATGGTTTAATGGAAACAAAAAATCCTAATGTTTTTATAATGGATGATATTAATTTTATTCCAACTAACTATAATAATGTTTTATCTAAAAATACTGATGTTACTTTTGTTTACCCAACTTCAATTGCTATTTTACAAAATAAGGCACAAGCAACCGGTAAATCAGTTATTAAAAATATTGCATCAGAAATGTCTATTGGATTACCAGTAGCACAGAATAATATGACTGATAACATGAAAGATTTACCATCTGATTTTTATAACAATATTATTAATTATTATAATGAACAATTTGAGTTAATTAATACATTAGTTAAAGATGGTTTACCTGTTGCATTTTTAAGTACAGGTTATGGAAGTGTTACTGAAATGCCTAAAGAATTATTTATACATCTTTCAAAAGAACTATATCAACAACCTATTGGTTTTTTAAATCCAGGTTCTACAATGTATAAAGACTTGCAAAAATTAGTAAAAAATAGACAAGGCATCTCAGATCAAGAAATTTTAGATAACTTTGGTTTAGAAGAAGATCCTTTTACTTGTAAAATATAAAAATAATGAGCTGTAATTCAAAAATTAATTCACTTGACTATTTAATTAAAAATGGTGCTACCGATGATATAAGAAAAATTCTTGATTTATCATTATTTAATGAGCTTAATAATACTTTAACTGAGTATGCTAAAACTAAATATAATTTAGAAACTGGTGATGAAAAATTATTTTCTGCTGGGGAACAAAAATCTATTTATTTAAAAGATACTCCATATTATAGAGACTCTACATATAATGTATATAGAGCAATCCCTAATGAAGCATTATTTACTCAGTTAGATATTCTTGTAAATGAATATGAAAATAGACCTGATACAGATCAACCTATGTTTATGAAAACACCAAGTGTTAATTATTCATTAAAGATAGTTGAAACATTAGGTAAAATAAATAGAAGTAATTTTGAAACTTCTAAACTTCAAGGTTGGTTAAATGATCTTCAAAAACAAGGAGTATCTAATCAACAACTTGAACTATTTAAAGAAGTTGCTAAACCAGGAATGACTAAAGATGAAATAGCTGTAGCTATTGCTGCTGCTTATAGTTATACTGTTGATATTAATATTGCTACTGAATCTATTGAAAGTGCTAATGTAGGATATGATAGATTTACTTTAAATGGTGATGATTATTCTAAAATAGATACTTATAGAAAAAATGGTAATGTAATAACTAAAGAAGAATATAATTTAGCTACTGAACAATATAAAAAAACTGAAAATTTAGGAGATAGAAATACTCAATACTATTCTAATCTATCAGTTCCAGGTGGTACTAATTATACAGAACAAGAAATAGCTACACCAGAAATTACTCCTTCTATTAAAGGACATGCTCAGTTTGCTACAGACCAGGGTATAGGGTGGTTTAGAAGTGATGAATATGTTTCTACAAAACATGTACAGAATAGTTTGTATACTTACTATAATTTTATAGAAGATAGAAGTAGTTACCCTACTAAATATATAGGAGGACAAGAAATATTTGAGTATAACAATCAATTCCATGTGACCGATAGACGCACAAAGACAAAACTAGGAATCTATAACACAAAGAAAGAAGCAGAAGATTCTATAGGGATTAATTCTAGATCCCGTAGAATACTAGAAGTACAATCTGATTTGTTTCAAAAAAGTAGGGATAAACAATTATTAACTAGAGAGGTCCCTCCTGTTAATATTGAAGATATAATATTTAGATATGAGCAAGGAGAAGAATTAACAAAAGATGAAAAAAATATAGCAGAAAGTTATCTTAGTAAAGAAAATAATAAACAAAATCAATTCTTACAACTACTAAACAAAGACAATAACTGGGTAACATTCTTTGTTAAATCTATCATGCAAGATAGTGCTAAGAAAGGATATGAAAAAGTATTATTTCCTACTGGTGATACAGCTAGTAAAGTAGAAGGGCATCAAACATTACAAGGAAGAAAACAAAATCTTTTAGATATTATAAAAGGAAGTGAAGAACAAATATTAAAATTACAAACTCAAACATATGAAGAAGTAAAACCTTTTTATTCAAAAGATGTTTATGAAAAAGGAGTTAGAGAAGCTATTAATGATTTACAAAATCGTTTAAATACGTATAAGCAAGAATTAAAAGATTTAGAAGAAGGTGGTTTTGCTAAGCTTAGACCTATTTATACTTTTTATGAAAACACTTTATTTAATATTCTTAAAAAACAATTTGGTAAAGAACGTATAATAAAAATTACAGATGAGTATGGTAATACTTGGAATGAATTAACTATTGAACCTAATAAAGATCTTGATAATATAGTATTTCAAAGATATTCAGAAAATTTAATTCAACCTTCTTTTGAATTTGATTTATCTACTATACAAAATGCAAGAGCAAAAGAAATAGTATCTGTTTTAAGTCAAAGATTATCATTAGGTCTTAAAGTAAATTATGCAAACATAACTCAAGAACAAGCAATTGATTTATTAAAAAAAACTAAAGTTCCATATCAAGGTGAACCTGGATTTTATTTTGCAGGTACAATTTATACTGTAGGGGATAATGTATCAATTAATACAGTATTGCATGAATTTTCACACCCTCTGTTACAAGGAATTGCTGTATCTAATTCTGAACTATTTAATAATTTATTTAATCTATTAGAATCAACTACAGAAGGTCAACAAATTGTTGATTATGTAACTGAAATGTATCCAGAACTTGAAAAAGATTCAATTAAGTTTAAAGAAGAAGCTTTAGCTTGGTCATTACAAACACATGCTGCTAATATATTAGCAAATAAAATTGAAACTAAAGGTTTTGATAGTTTTATTAAAAATTTATTATATCAAATAAAATTATTATTAAAAAAAGTATTTGGTAATGAAAAAGTTATAAAAGATTTAAATGTAAATACATCTATAGAAAAATTAGCAGATATGCTTTTAGAAAAAGATTTTGTTTTTGAATCCAGTAACATTAAAGAAGAAGATGTTGCAATGTTTTTAAGAAATGAAACAGAAAAAGCTAAAGTATTAATTGATAGTGCATCTACAAAAGCAATTACTGAGTCTATTAATACTCAGTATGCTGCTAATCAATCAATATTAGAAATGGCTCGAAAACATAGAACTAATGAAAATACTAAAAAAATAGTTTTAGAAAGTTTTATAGAAAAAGGAACAAATAAATTAATTCCAGCTGTACAAAAAGCATTAAGAACATATCAAACTATTTTAAAGTCTAATAATAATTCTATTGATGTTATATTAGATAATGCATTAGATGCTGAAGCTGCAAGATTAAAAGATTTAAATAACCGTGCTTTATCTTTAGTTAACTCTTTAGAAGTAACTAATAATGTTACTAATATAATTATAGAAAATTTAGAAAAACTTAAGAAAAAGAAAAATTTTGGTTCTAGAGATGATATTTACTTATTAAGTTTATATAGAAATGCATTAGCTAGATGGTATCAATCATTATCAGATATTGATGGTATTCTTACTAAAGATTTTGTAGTAGATAATACAAATCCATTTTCACAATTATTAAGTCAAATAAATTTAAATATTATACGTGGGGAAAAAATTGCAGTAGAAATTTCTAAAATTAACTCAATTAACTTTTTTGTAGAAAATACAAAATATATGAGTGATTTTGTTACTGTTCAAGCAAATAAAGATTTATTATCAGCTATTGATGGTAAATTAACAGAATCAGAATTTAATGATTTTTTTAATAAAGTTAAAAATAATACTATTACTGAAAAAGATTTAGAAGAATTATCAAATAAAGGTGTTGAGCAAAAATATATTAAAGAAATAATTGATAGATTTAATTATTTTATAATTAATAAAGATACAATAATTAAAACATTAGAAGGTAAATACAAAGATGTTTCTATTTTAAATAGATTTATGGAAAGTTATAGTTCTAGTAATAGTCCTATAGTAGGTTCATTAGCAATTTATATTGATAATCAGAAAAAAGAAGCAGAACAGAGAATGTGGAAAGCATCTTTATCTTTTAGAAATAAATTACAAAATCTTTTACCAAAAATTAGTGAATTTAGTAAATGGAATTCAAGAGACATGTTAAATTTAGTTTCTGACTTAGATAGTGTTTCTTTTTTTAATAAAGAAACTAATAAGATGGAAAAAAGAGAAGTTTATACTTTTTTAAATGCTTTTGGAAATGGTTGGAGATATGATCTAGATAACTTAGAGTTTAATGTAGATGAAGCACGTAAAGATGGTGATGTTGATAAACTTAAAAAAGCTGAGTTAGAATTAAAAACTTTTAATGAAGATTACATGAACAGAGAATTTGTTCCTGAATACTATGAAAAAGATAAAATTTTTGAAGACTCAAAAATAGGTCAGTTAGCTTGGTTAGATAGAAAATTAGCTTTAGATGAGTTTAATGCAGAATCAAATAAATTGCATAATGAATTAGAAAGATTTGAAAGTTATACTATTACTGATGCAGCATGGCATAAGTATCAATCTCTTTATTCATTGTATTATGAAGATGGTACTCCTAAAATAGATGATGAAGCAAATGAAATTTATGATCTTAGTAAAGCTTTACTTTTAAGAGAACATAGAAATGCAACTAAAGACTTTAATGAATATGTTGCTGTTCCTGGTTCATTACAAAAAGGATATAATGAATTTATAAATCAATTAATAACACAGGGTGTAAAAATTAATAGTGATGAGTACAATGTAAAATTAAAAGATTGGATTAAAATGAACACCAAACTTGTTTATGATCCTAAATATTATGAAAAAAGATCAGAATTATTAACAAGATTGTCAGAACTACAAGAAAAAATGAAAGTTTCTGAATCTGACTTTAATGTAAGTACTAATTATAAAGAAATTGGTGATTTAATATATACATATAAAGATGAACAAGGACAACCTGATCCAAAAGCATTAGGTGTTGAAAAAATAAAAAAAATTAAAGACTTACAACAAAAAATTAATGATTATAGATTTAACAATAAAAATGTAGGAGGTTTATCTAAAACTGAAAGTGAAGAATTAATAAACTATGTTCTTTCAGCCAAAAAAAGAACCTTAACAAAAGATGAAGAAAAAAGATATTTATATTTATTAGAAAAATCATCAGGAAAAGGGCTTACAATTGAAGAAACTGTTGAGTTAAATGCTATTTATAATGAATTAGGTGATTCATCTGCTACTTTACCTACTGATTATTATATGGATGAATTAAACTTTCGTTTATCAAAATACCTTAATACTCAAATATTAAGTGATGATGTTGATGCATTTATTAATTCAGATGAATTTTATGATATTGTAGCTAATGATGAGTCTTTTCAAGAATGGTTTATATTAAACCATGTTACTAAAAAAACTTTTGATATTACAAAAAAAGATTATGTAAATAAATATCAAAGAACAGTAGTTAATAATATTACTGTTCCATCGGATCCTTCATTAATTAAAACTACTAAAATATTAAATGAAGCTACAGGAGAAGAAATTTTAATTATGGGTGTTCCAAATATAAGACATTCAGTTTTTAATGTAAAAGATAAATATAGAACATTACCATATAATTTAACAGAAGAAGATAAAAACACTTATATTGGGAAAATAATAGATAATAAAGGTAATTTTTTACCAAAAATGTATGATGGTACATCAAAAGGAGCAAAAACAGATAAATATATGAATAAAAAATATGCTGATTTAAAAAGATCTAATAGTGCAACTTTTGAATTACTAAATGCAATTACTGAATATCATTTACAAGGTCAAGAAAATAAAGCTAATGTAACAAAATTATATTTAGATGTTCCTAGATATGTTATTGATTCTAAATTAGATGTTTTACAAAGTGGAAATGCTTCTGAAAGATATAATCAAATAAAAGCAAATACAACAGAATTTTTTAAACAAATGTTTGGACAGTCTAAAGTAAATGTTGAAAATAATTTTAATTATAATCCTGAAAACAATTTAGTAAATACAGATGCTTTTGGACAAAAAATGAATTATATACCTGTATCAGGATTATATAACTTAGAACCTAATGTAGTTTCTCCAGATGTATTTAAAAGTTTAATGAGATATTCTTTATCATTAGAAACATATAGTGTATTAGAAGAAAATTTACCATTAATGAAATCTTTAATTGAAACTTTGTCAAGTTCTGAAGCTCAACCTAAAGCAGAAAATGAATTTAGAAGAGATATATATAATGCTTATGGTGTTTTAGAAAATGTAACTAAAAAAGGTTCAGAAAATAATGTATTAGGACAAGTTAAATCTTTATTTGAAAGAGAATTTTATGGTGTACATCAATCTGAAACTAGTGAAAACTATCCAAAAATAACAGCTTTGCTAAATGGAATGCAAAAAATTTCTGCTATGGCTTCATTAGCTATTAATATACCTTCTGATTTAAAAAACAAATATGGTGCAATGGTTCAATTAATAATTGAAGCATCAGGAAATGAACATATAGGATTAAAAGATTTAGCATTTGGTAGATCATGGGCTTTTAAATCAATGATTAATTGGTCATCTAAAAAAGGAATATATGCAGTAGGTCCTCCAGCATTTACTACTCAATTAATAGAAATGTTTGATCCTGCTTTTAGAACAAAAGATAATATGGGTCGTTCAGTTTCAAGAAGTTTATATAAAGACTTAATTGATGGAGAATGGCTATATATGCATAGAAAGTTTGGTGAAATGGAAGTTGCATTATCATTATTTGGTTCATTTTTAAATGCACAAAAAGTTGATATGACTATGCCTGATGGCACTGTTCAATTAATACGTTATGTAGATGCTTGGGAAAATAATTCTGAAGGAATAATTACATTAAAAAAAGGAATACATCCTAAATGGAATAATACACATGTTTATCATACTTTTGTTAAAGGAGAAACTTTAGCTTTAATTGCTAAACAATACAATGTAACTGAAGAAGAGTTAATAGCAAAAAATAAAATTAGTTCAGTTTTAGAATTAGCTGAAGGTGATGAAATTATAATTGCAAAAGCTGAAGGTTTTAATATGTTTAGAAATCAAGTACAAGGAACTTCAAGAGCATTATTTGGAGCATATGATTCTATGGGTCAACCAGAAGGTAATAAATATACTTTATATAGATTATATATGTTTATGAGAAAATGGTTTACTCCAATGTTTATAAATAGATTTGGTTCTGAAGTTATATGGGAAAAAGGTAAACTAACACCAAAATTTATGCCTCGTTATGATTGGGCACTTGGTAAAACTGTAAAAGGATATTATTTAACTGCATTTTCTGCTATGTGGGAAATGATTAAAAGCAGAGGACAAAAAGCTAAATATTTACGTGCTGATGAAAAAATAGCTTTAAAAAAACTTGCAGCTGAGTCACTTTTTATTACAAGTTTTGCACTTTTAACAGCTTTATTATTTGGTTATGATGAAGATGATGAAGATAAATGGAAAAAAATAGCAGAACGTTCTGAAGCTTTTGGAACTAAAGGTTATGATACTCAAGGTTATATGATAAATCAAACATTATTATTAATGCAAGGAGTAAATGCAGAAACTACAGCTTTTATACCTTTACCTAAAATAATGGGACTTAATTTTGGATTAGATGATTATGGTAAAATGCTCACTTCTACAAGTTCTGTATTTGCAAACACATTGCTTTTATATGGAGAAATTGCAGCTAATATTTTTAATGGATTAACTGGAGAAGATGCAGCTAAATATCAAAGAGATGCTGGACCATATCCTTGGGAAGAAGAAGGAGATTATAAACTTATAAATAATATTCTTAAAACTATTGGTTTTACAGGTAGTACGGGTGATCCTGAAACAGGAATTAAAAACTTAGCAAATAGTTCAAGTAAATTAGGACGTTAAAAAAAAAGGGAAAAGCATTTCTGCTCTTCCCTAGTTTGATAATAAACATTAATCCTGTTAAACAGGTTCTTAAAAAAAGTCAGACATAGTGTCTTCTTCTTTATTACTTTCTGTATTAGAAATACTAAAATCTAAATCAAAATCAGCTCCTGCTTGAACTTTAGGTTTAGGTAAAGTAATTTCTTCTACAATTGTTTCTAATGTATTTAAATCAGCTTCATACAACTCATGTTCTTCTGGTGTAGGTTCTAATGAAGATTCTACAGCTGCATTATGAAATTCTATAGACTCAAATGTATTACCATCTCTATCGGTATATTGCAATATAGATTCTTCAGGTTGTTGTAGAGTAAGTTCTTCTACTTCTATTTCATCTATAACTTCTTCTTCATTATTTGCAGCATATCTAATATCTTCATCCATCATGTCAGCCTCCATGTCAGCAATCTGGTCTAACAAACTAATCTGATTAGGATCAATTGCATCTATTATATCTTTAAAAATAAAATTAACTTCAGTGTCTTCAGTAACTATAACTTCATCTTCAGGGATCTGTGCAGGTTGACTGCACACTGGAAAATTATTTACAGAATTAATAAAATAATGTAATATTCTTTGATCTTCCATCCATGTTTTAGGATGTGACTGCTGTAAAGCTAAAGTAACATAGTTATAGAATGCCCATAGACTATTATTATCTGCAAACACATAACTTGGTTTATCCATCTGTTGTCTTACTATACTAGCTTGTTCAGTAGTAAGTATTTGATATTCAGCAAATAATATCCCTAATAACTGTGCTTGTTTTCTTTTAGTCATGCTAATAGTTTGCATAACATTTTTATCAGATACTAATTGATTATAATACATATGAGCATTACTTACTTGATCAGTAATTGTAGCTATTGTTTCTGTGTCAGCTGTTCCTGTATGTTTTCTTGCCCAGTTACCCATTTCTCCACATACCATCACAGTGCCGTTAGTATTTATATAAGCACCAACACCACACTTAAACCTTACTTGTTTGTTATAACTATTAGTCCATGCAAGCATCATTGATAACTCTTGGTCAGTTCCATAGTGTAATCTATAAACTCCTTGAGCAATCTGCCCATCAGCAGTTGCTCTATATTCTTCTCTTTCAATTGTAAAACCTGCATTAATTAATGCTGTTTTTGTGTAATCCATTACATTTTCATGACTAATAACTGTATATGTATCAGCATGTACCGGTAAAGGAATTCCTGTTAGGTAATCCCATGTGCAATCTTTAATTTTCTTTGGCATATTAAAATAAACTTAATTGGTTTCTATTAGGCAAAAGCCCTTCTATTTCTTTTTTTACTTTTTGTATGTAGTAATCATAGTTAATATCATAATCAGAAAATTCTTTTTCTTCATAATTTATAAAGATACTTTGCATCCACTTTCCAGCTTCTATTTGTATCTCTCTATTATCTGTATTATTTTTCTTAACAATTTTACTTCCCCCATTAGACATATAATATCTAATAGTGTGTTGTATTTCATTTACACTGTAGTCTCCATCTTTAATCACATGTTCCCAAAAATTCCAATCTCCTTTTATTTTTACACCACCACAAAAATCAAATATGTTTTTGTTGGCTTTAATTGTATCTATAGGTTCAACACCATTTACAAAGAACTCATGAAGAGCTATTGGTATAATTAAGAAACTTTTATTTTTATGAAGAGCTAAATCCTTAAACTCAAATCTACCTTTACATTTAGACTTTCCATCTGCTGTAACTGCAATATAGTTATTTACATCACCTAAAACAATTTTAGTATAAGTATCATGTTCTAGTTCTAACATTGTTATTTTTTCCCACTCAGCACATATTTCCTTATACTTATCTACTTTATCTTTTGGTATTATAGTCTCTAAACCATCAGTATTTTGCATTATAGGAATAGCTTCGGGAATCCCTTCACATATCATCTCATATAACATAGTAAGACTAAGCTGACCATTAATAGTAATCCTCATAGTAAACTCAGGATCATATAAAAAACTATTAACATCATTACTGAGCCCATAAGTAGAGTTTAATATAATCTTATATACATAATTCTTAGGATCTTTCTTAGGAATCTTTTTTCTTTCCTCAAAGAACCATTCATACAGGTTACAAAATTCTTCTCTTGGTAAATGAGCAGGAGACCATTTGTTTCTAATTGCTAAATTTGGATAGAAACTAGTAACATCTGATGTCATAATTACAGTATCTTCAGTAGAGTTATATACTTTGCTAGTTCTAGCACCGTGCACACCACCTAAACCAAAATCAGTTTTAACACTTTTATAATTAACAGAGTATTTAAATCCTCCTTTAGTTTCTCCTGGATATAAAACTACGTCCTGAAATTTTCTAAGAAGATTTTGAAAACTTGCTGTTTTAAATTCTATATAAGGTAGTATAATATCTTTAACAACTATCTTTGGTCTACTAGTTCTCATATTTTTAAGATCCCACTTTGGTATACCAGTATGCTTATGTAAGAAATGCAAAAACAACTCTTTAGATATCCTTGGTTCTGAAGCACTAAATAAATTAATATTATATTCTTCTGTTAAAGTTTTTCTAAGAGCAATCTGTTCCTTACTTAAATGCATTATGGCCTTTGTAGACTTAACATCATTTATACAGTAACTTATTATACTTTCTATTTGGTCTTCTGTGATACTACTAGCATGGTGTATTGGCATATCTTTTATGTTTAGCCAATCCATAGTATACTGTATCCATTTCAATGAACTTCTTTTTGCTGGATTATCCCAATGATTTAATTTAAAAACATCTATTTGTTTTATATGTAAATCTTTAGGACTAAATTCAGAAAATCTATTTTCATTTTGATTAGTTATTATTGCTTGTGCTTTTGCATAAATAAATTTTGCAACAGTTTCTGCAGTTTCACTTAATAACTCATATTTATTTCTTATTATGTATTCAGTAATCTGACTGTCAAAACTTAATCCATTAAAGGATACATGCCACTCATCAAAAGAAACATTTCTTTCTAAGAATGCTAAAAGTTCTACTAGATCATTTTTTGATTCATGTACAACAAAGATTTGTTGTTCTTCAGAATTTACAGACTCAAACACTCCAAGGAAGCAGTTTGATAAAGTCTCATAATCCATTACCCAATGTGTTCTCATAGGCTATTATTCAGTTAAGCTGTTTCCCCATTTAGTTAATAAAAAAAGGGTGAACAATAATATCCACCCTTCACTTTAGTTTTTTAATTTAAACTCCTGCTACAGGTAATTCTTCTTCTACTTCAGTTTTAATCATAAATGCTTCATAATCAAATGTTTTAGCATTAACAGCAAAAAGATGTATTAAATCTTTAATAGCTATCTTGTCTTCAATATAAAATTCTTGAAATACTTCAATTTTATGACGTTCTTCTTTAATTTGTCTACCATTTGGTCTTGTAGTTTTAGTAAACATTGGATCTCCATTGTCATCCATTCTTGGTAACATGTGTAAACTTTGTTTAGTAATTTTAGAGATCACCACAAATACTTTTGTTTCTGGATCCATAATACATTCAACATAAGGACATGAATCAGCTATTGGAATCATTCTAAATGTTTGTTTTTCTTGCCAACTTGATTGGACTAACATCATTGTTTTTTCTGTCATTTTTTTAATTTTTTATAAAGTTAATATAAATTATTTTAAAACTTTTAATTCTGTTAAATTATTTATTAGAATTGTTAAAGTTTCTTTTTCTAAATCAGGTTTATCACATAATTCTCCTACTTTTTCTAATAGTTCAAAGTCTACATTTAAAAGTTCAGCATAATTATTAAAATGAGCATCAGGAAATAAATAACCTTCAATATATTTATAATTACCACTATTTTTATCAAAAAAGTTTAATATTAAATTTTTTGATTTGTTACTTATTTTACTATATTTACCTTTAATAAACATATTCCAATCTTCTTCTAAATCAGAAAAATCAAATATTATTATAGCATTTGATTCATCAATTTTAATGTAATCATATATTCTTGTATGTTTTAATAAAACATTTTTTTCAAATAATTTATAATCATCCGTTTTACTTACCGGATACTTACAAACTAATTTTTTATCTTCAGGTTTAATTACATCATTTAAACTTAAATAAGTTTCTGATGGTATATATTTAGCACCTTTCTTTATTAATAAAAGTGGATATAAAAAAACCTTAGATTTTTGGAAATACTTTTTGTAAACTGCTTTTACTGCCATATATTATAATTTTACATTACCTAATGCTAAATCATATGGAAGATCATATTGTTTATTATCATAGTGCCATCTAATCTGTGTCACTATTTTTTCAAAATCAATTTTCCATTTGCTTAGACTTTCTGAAGACACTTGATATGGGTAAACTTGATTATACTTGTCAATTACAATAAATGTAAGTTGAACATTCCAATCTTGTTTGTCTTTTAAAAACTTTTCAGAAGCTAACATTACATATATGGTACCTTGTATCCAATACTTGTAATAATCAACAGATTCTGGAAAATCTTGTATAGACTTACCTGATGTCTTTAAGTCATTTATAAATATAGTTTTTGAGTTATAATCAACAACAACATTATCTAAAACTCCTTTGAAACCAAATGGTAAATTTTTATCAGACATAGATACAATTAATTCATTGTATACTTCTATCTCATCATCTTCTTGAATTTTATCAAGTTGCAATAAAGCTCTAACATCATCATTAGCTTTTATAACATCTAAACTTTTTTTACAGTTATCTAAAATTATTTGATCAATTACTGTTTTTCCTAAGCTTAGTTTTAAAAATTCAAAATACTCATTGTTTTCATCAGTAAGAATTTTATCAAGTCTTTGTTGATCTGTTTTTAAAGATTGATGTAAGTTAATTGTAAGTAGATGTGTAAGTATGTCTTTGGAATAGTCTTCCAAAGTTAGTGTATTATTTTGATTTACCAAATAATTTTTAAAAATATTATCAATTATTTTTTTATTGTTTTCACTTGGAATCTTACTAGTCATTACTGCAAACTGATTATCAAAATTTGCAGGCTCTAATAATAAACAGTGTAAGACCCTCCCTATTACTAGGTGAGAGTCTGTACTGTCTTCCTTCTCCTTTAAAACATAATGATTGTAAAACATTCTTGGTGAAAATAATAATTTATTTATACTACTATAACTAAAATTAAATTCTTTTTTATAAAAGTTATCTAGTTCATTAGAACCAGTCGATATCTGTAGATTCATTAGATTTTGTTTTAGATTCTGTTAATATTAGTAATTCTTTTTCCTCTTCAATTATTATTTCAATTTCTATAGGTTCATTAACAATTTCATTTATTAATTCATCTTCTATAACTTCATCTAATTCTTCTTCTTCTAAGTTTTCAACAATTAAAGGCTCATAGTCTTTAATAACTTTATAATTATAATTTTCATTTAATAAACTTAGAGTATCTTCATTTACTGTTATTGTCTGCACTTTAAAGTAAGTTGAGTCTCCTCTATTATTTATTTCATGACCATAATTTTCAAGTAATATGTTTATTTTATCCTTAGTTAAAACTTTTTTAGATATCAAAGATTCCATTATATCATCTAAACTAGTGTCAATATATCTATTACTTTTACCTAAATAACTTAATAAAGATTTAAAATTAACATGATTTTTAGTATGACAATTTCCTATTGAATATGAATGATTTTTAAATATCATTTCAATATATAATAAACTTTCTTTATACTTAGAATTAGCTAGTATCTCCATAGCAAGAATATGATTATCATCATCTGAACTATTAAACATTGTAGATAATTGTGTAAACATATCAGCATCAATTATAATAGCATCATCACCATTAAGTTGATCTAATAAACAAGATTCATCTATAATTTCTCTATCTTTAAGACTATTAAAAATACTTAGATATTCTGTAGTTACATCATAAACATATTCAGAACTACTTTTTTTGTTATTTACATAATCTAAGTATGCTGGTTGTAAAGAATAACTATTAAATTGTGGACAATCAGTATCTGTAAAATTTCTTGCAGTAGACCAATCAGTTAAAATATATTCTTCTGTATAAAATTCTAATGCATTATCTATTTTACTAAATTGATAATCATCCATATCATTTTTATATGTTTCAAAAAATAATTGTACAAGAGGTGTTGGAATTTTATATTTCCATGAAGAACCTGTCATTTTATCTTTTGTTTTTGATGAACCAAATATTATAGTTGCTTCATTTACATCTCTTACTGTACGGATACCAAATTTAGTAGCCAAATCTTTAAGTTTTATTCTAGGAATATTAACTCCAGGTAAAAAATAAAGTTTATCTCCTTTCATAGGAATATATTCATTTTTAACAATATTAAAAGCATCAGTACTTGGGTCAAAATAATTTGTAGTTTCAATTCTTACATCAACATTATCTAATGTTGTATCTGAATATGTGTATTCAAAATTTAAATATAAATATGCCATTTTTTTGTATTAAATAAGGGAAGTTTTACCCTCCCTTATTATGATTAATAATTAATTTATTTTACAGCCATTTTTACAACATCACTGTTCATCATCAACTTACTAAACTTAAGTTTATTTCCATTTACAATTTCCTTAATCATATAATATCTAAGGTCATCAGTAAATGCATTACAATCTGTAGTAAGTTTAATTAGTCTATTAGTAAATGCATCTGTAATTGTATTTTTCTCAGAATAAACTAATGAATAATTTATTACTCTGGTAGCAATAATACTAGACAAGTCTGCTCTAAAATCATCATCTTTACCTACAGCACCATCTAATGCTCCCATTACATATGCTTCATCTTTAGTTAAGATATCTTCCGGAGAAATAATCTTATCTAATTTATTATTAATAAACATAGTAAACATAGAACTAAAGTCTGGACCAACTGAACCTTCACCAATCATTTGGATTAAAGGTAATTCTTGTTCAAACTTATCAATAGAACTAATAGCATTAAAGAATGTAGTTACTGATCTTGGATTAATCTTTTGTGTAACTAATTCAGGATGCATTAACATAAAATTTATACATCTACCATCAATATTTGCGGTCTCAGCCCACTTAGCCCATACTTTTACATCATATTTAAGCTCACATGAGATAAATCTTGTTTTCTGAGCTACATCAAGACTAGTAACATTATAGTCACCATTGTCTGGATTAGTAGTTAAGATTACATGCCAGTTCTTAGGAAGTTTCCAAGAAACATATTCTTGTCTATCTAAGATCTCCATTGTTGCTTGCATAAAGCGGTGCATTATTGTTAACTCATAGGCTCTTTATCCTATGATTCTGTAGTTTTTTTTAGATTATATCTACAGGTCAGACTATATCATCACATATTTCTATGTGTTCTGCGCTCTTGGTATTTTACTGCCTGTTCTAGGCTCCATATACTAGTCGTTGCACCTTCATTACATCCCTGTAATGCTTGGCTCAGGATTGTCCATCTCTGGAGTTTCCCTGAATTCACAGAATTTATTGCGGACCACCCGCTTTATGCTTTTTTCCACCTATAACCACCAGCAGTTAGATCTTTAGCTATTGCTCTACTAATATTAGAGACACTAAGTTCTTTAGTTGCTTGAGTTATAGACTCCCATTTTTTGATAAAAATATTATCATCAGTATATTGTAATATTGGTTCTAGCTTATATTGTTTTGGTCTATGTAATATTTTTATATTATAAGTAAAAGACCATATAAATCCTCCTGCAGAAAAAACTTTTTTCATACAAGAATCTCTTATACCACTAATGCTTTTAGCATTAATAGACCTAGCAGCAGCTGTAATAGATTCAAAGCTTTCTAAGTAATCACCTTTATCAAGTGAGTACTTATGTACTGCTTTACGGTTAGGAGGTTTTAAACCATTAGCATAAGATTTTTTCTTAGCTTCACTCATTCTTTGTTTACATACATCATCCCTAACTAGAGTTTGTGGATCTAGTATATGATTTATATAGGGATTAAGTGTGCTAATGTAGCAAGCTTCTCTTTCTATTAAAATATCATCAGAACATTCTTCTATAACAGTAAAATAAATTTCTTCTTTACCATACTTATTATATAAGTTTTGCATTGTTCTGTTATGATGTTTTAAATTTTCAAGAGACCACAAATGGTGTTTTAACCTATGACCAATATTACAAGAGCTACCAATGTACTCTTTATCATTAATTTTAATTTTGTAGATTCCTATACTCTTTAATGCTGTCTTAAGAGTTTGTGTATTTAATTTTTCCATATTACAAAGATAATTAAATTATTTACACTAACACTATTAGACTGCATATTTTGTTAATCCGCACGAGTATAATCATCTAATACCAAGAATCCACCTTCACCTTTGCCTTGAATCCACTCAGGAGCAGCATGAGACATTCTTTTTCCTGATACTTTATAACCTTTTGCAGTAGCTGCATTTATCTGAGATTCATTAATCCAGGTAGTCTTACCTTCAGCATTTGTTATTTCAAATTCTTTTACAGGAAAACCAACTAAGTCACCTAATTCTTCTAACTGAGATAAATTAAGTTTTACTACTTGCATATCAAGTTCTTTACCTAACTGCATAATAGCAGAAGTTTTACCAAGACCTGCATCTCCTTCAATATTAATAGCTACAGGAACCTTACCTTCCTTTTGAATATGTTGGTTGTTACCAACCATATGCTTAATAAATCCTTTTAATTCTTCAACATTTAATTGTACTTGACTCATAATTTTCTTTTAAAGTTCTAATTTAATGACCTTACCTGGAAGATCTTCATTCATATATGATTGTTCTGACAAAACCCAAAGAACATTTCCTTTTGGTGTTACAGATGTATTACATTCACCGTCAGTAAAATATACTAAACTTGTATATAAACCTTGATTTTCATTATAATAATTTAAGACAGGATCAAACTCTGTTCCTCCTCTTCCTGATACAGTCATTTCTAATTTACCTTTGTAAGCTTCAATAGAATTGATTCTAGTATCACATTGTATAACTGTAATATCTACACCTGATTTATGTATATGGTGTATTTCATTCATAAACTCTTGTAGTTCATGATCACTTACTGAACCAGAAGTATCAATACCCAATAACATATGCTGTTTCATCTTAATTTTAAGACCAGGATTTGCATCATATCTTTTATTTTCTTTTCTTCTAACTTTTTTAGTATAAACTTTAGTTGAAATTCCATTAAATCTTCTGATATATCCTTTCCAATCAAACTTAGCAGCAACAACTTCTTCAAGTATAAGAACACCTTCTATTTCTCCAGGTACATTACCTCTCTTCTTAAGTGTGTCTTCTTTTGCATCTGAGAGTATTTTCTGTATTTGTTTCTCAATAAGTTTTTGTTCAGCTTCTGTAAGATTTTCAAACTCATCCCAAGTACTATGGTCAGGCAGATCAGCACCATCACCAGCATCCATTTGATCACAAAGATCATCATACTTTTCATCACCACTTGTACCATTTGTATCTTTTTCATTCTTAGCTTCTTTAAGCTTATCATAATAATATCTACAACCTGCTTTAGTATTTAGATTTAAATCAGGATAATTATTAATATCAATACCACCAACTGGTAGTAAGTCATCACTAATATATTGATTTATTTCCATATCCATAGCAATATTTGCTAATCTTCTATCACTAAACTTAAATACAGTAGTTAAGTGACCAAAAGCAATATGTAAAAGCTCATGTTTAAGTAAGCCTAATCTATGATCTTCAGATAAATTTGTCCAAAAATCTTCATTTATTACTAATTGATAATTAATACCATTTTTACAAACACCAGCAGTTGGTATTCTTTTATTCCAAATTTTATTTAGCTTAATGAGAAAGAACCCATAATAGGGCTCTTTCAACATTAAATCTTTTCCTGTTTTACTTAAAGTATCTTCTCTAGTCATTGTCTTTTATTTTTACACTAATTTCAAGTTTATCAGTAGGGTAACCCATATTATATAAATTATTAGAAAGTTGATTAGTAAATAATTCTAAATATAATTCTATTGATTCTTTACTACATTTATTAGATGTTAAAGCAGAAAATACTGTAGAAGAAGGTAATCTATAATCTTTACTATCAAGTTTTAAAACATTTTTTAAAAGTTTAAAAACTTTTTTACATTCTTTTTCCCATTCTTCAGCTGATATTCTACCAAATTGATATAATACTAATAATTCACCTAAATATTTTTTACTAGCATAGTTATAAAGACAAGAAAAAGCAATTACAGCATTTTCTTTATCTTCAGAAAGTAACATACTTAATATATTTTTAATTTCTTGTTTGTTTAAAATCATATTATTTATTTGTTAAAGTCCAAACTAAATCTTGAATTTTTTCAACTATAGTATCTTTAAGTTCATCTGTAAGTGTTTGCAATTTTAAATTGTATATCCACTTATATAATTCTTCTTCTGTCATCAGTCTTCTATTTTAAGTGTTTTTATTGCCCATTCTTTAGGTTTACCTGATGATATCATATCAACCCATTCTTTAGCAGTAGGAATGTAATTATTACAATCTTCTTTTACATGTTGTTCACCAACATATCTTGTATACACTCTTTTGTCATCAGAATTTAGAAAGTAAGGTCCAAATATTCTTTCACATTCAAATATTCCTTCACTGTGGTGACGGAACATTCTATGTTTACTGTGACCTACCCATGCTTTAGTAGCATCAAACCATTTATGGATTTCTACATAATCTTCTGGAATACCGCCAAACTTTCTAGCTGAAGATATAGCATGTTGATAGGGATGCGCCATATTACAAACTTTTAAATTTTTCTCTTAATTTAACTAACTCAAGCTGTATCTCTTCATACTCTTTTTGCATAAGATCTCTGATATCTGCAGCATTGTTTAAATAAATTTCACCAGGTCTTGAAAATCTTCCTTCACCACTAACATATTCTACAGTAACTCTATTCATAGTACCTGCTATTGCTTCTTGAAGTTTAAGAACTCTAGTGTGAAGCTTATCAATCATTTCTTTTGTAGCCTTAGCTTCATTGAATTTTTTCTCTTCCATTAGTCTAAGCTTTGATCAATTAAACTACCCTCATGCTCATAAGATTCACTATTGGTAATGTAAATCTCATTATAGATTTTGTATTTGCCTGATGGTATCTGAATAAGCATTACACCATATCCACCATCATTGTTCCACCAATCCTCAATATCACTTAAAATTTTCTCTTCAGCAAAACTTTCTATGTCAGCAGCTAAGGCTGAGTCAAGATGTGATAAATGATTAACATCTTCTCCATAATTTGCTAAATCATTGATTTCATTAAAAGCATCTTCATCATCTTTGTTTAGTTTACTTGTTGTATACACAACATCATCAATTGCTCCAGAATCACCTCCACCTGAGTAGAATAGCTTAATTCCCGTAACACCAAGGTCAGCCAACTTTAATAGAAGGTCTGTCATTTCATTTTCTGTCATATTATTTTGTTTTGTAAAATCTGCCAAGGATATTGGCATTTAAATAATTTTCTTTCTCAAGCACTTCATACTTAAACTGGTGCTTTACTTCTTGATAAGTTAATTCTGTAGCAGAATAACAAATTAACAAGATCTCTCTTTTAATAGTAACTCCTGCTTTGTGAGCTTCTTTTAATTGTTGATTACTACTGTAGTAATTTTCAAAATTAGCTTTTTGTTCTTTAGTATATTTCTTTAACCTTTTATCAGTAACTAATGCTAAAGCTTTTTTACCAAGTTTCTTTTTTACATTTGAAAAGAAATTCTTTTTACCAATATAGGCATAAGTATTTCCATTTAATATCACTGACATGTGATAAACAAATCCAATACCATTTTCTGGTATATTTGTTTCAGTAAACTTTTTACCTTGGTAAATCCAACTCATAATGCTTGTTTTAGTAAAGGTAATAATATTCCTCTAACTTTATCAACTCCATGTTTTTCAATAGAATCAGATAAATCTTTTTCCATAGGAAGAACAACATAACTAAAATTATATTTATGTTTATATCTTTCAGCAGCTTTGATACCAGGTTCATCATTATCAAACAATACAATTATAGATTTATATCTTTTACTAAGTTTGTTGATTGTAGACTCTGGAATCATAGTATTCTCACTGTCTGGTGCTATAGATTCTGCATTAACTATTCTAAGTTTTTGAAATACCATAAGATCTTTTAAAGAAGAAGTTATAATTAAATAATCTTTTTCATAACTTATTTGATCAAGACCTTGTACATAATTTTGTACTTTAATGAATTTTTTATCAGAATTTTTTGGCATATAAACTTTATACAAAGAACCATCATTTCTAAAATATCCATAAGTATATGGTCTTTCAAATCTAAATAAAATTATAGTACCATCTATATCTTTTTTTTCCATTGTAAAATATTGCAATGGTGATACATTATAATGCTCAAGTAATTTAGAACCAATTTTAAATCTTGTCCAATATTGTTGATCTATTGTATTCCAATGTCTTATTTCATGGTCAACTACTTTAAATTTATCATGAATTTTAAACTCTCTTTTTTCAAAAAAAGTATTATTAGCAAGAAAGTCTTCATAATCAGAAAGTATTTTATTTACTGCATTAGCTCTAGTTGGCATATTATATAATGCTTTAACTAATTCTATTGTATCTCCTTGAATACCAGATGAAAAATCTTTAAACTTATAGTATCCTGAAATTGTATCTGTATAAATACACATTGAAGGTACTTTATCTTTTGAATTAAATGCAGATAAAATTTTAACATCTTGTCCTGTGAGTTTTTCTTTTAAATTTAAATAATTTTCAAAAACCCATTCTCTTGGTACATCTCTTAAATCTGAAATTATGTGTTTAGTTGAAATCATAATATAAATTTTAACAATAAAAAAGAGGAACCATTTCTGATTCCTCTTATAACTAAATTTTATTTAGTCTAGATTGAAATCAGAACTTGATTTTGTAGTTGTAGAAAAATCATCATCATCACCAAATTTCTTTACTTCAGTAACTTCTAGTTTTTTAAGATATTTTGCTTCATCATAAACTAAAACTTTACCTTCTTCAATTTCACCATAAGCATATTTACCTTTTTCTGATTTAGCTAAATACATATCATAATTAATATAACCAGACTTGTTTAAATATTCTTTACCAGCTACACAAAATTCTAAATACTTATCTTGAAAAAGACCTGCTTTGTTAAAAGCATTTACAAAATCTTCAATAGTACTATGTTTATCATTTTCTCCTACAAACCATTCATTAAAACCAAGAGTTTTAGATAAATTTTGTAAGAAAATTAATATTGATCTGTCTCTTTGAATTTTAATTCCAGATTTAGTTTCACCATCTGCAAATGCATATTGACTAGCTTTTACTCTACCAATTTGACCTTCATAGTGTCCTTTTGATTCATCATCTTTATCAATCATAAATCCTTCAAAACCTGCAATAGGTTCTGTTTCAACATGTAATATTAAATGATATGCACCATCAATAAATCTAAAATCTTCTAATTCAAGACTATTAATTTTTAATACATGATTACCTGGTGCAATTGTTTTTGCTCCTCCTGAGCCTGTGCCCAAGTCTGTTGTACTTAATCCCATTTTTATTTTTTTTTATTTGTTACACATATATTTTATCCCAGTGAAAAATAATTTCACCTTTATCATTCATTTCAGAAACTACTATCTCTTCATTTCTTAGGTGTTCTGGTCTTGCACCACAAGTTACTTCTTCACTAGTTTTAAAAGATAAAATTGTTTTATTACCTTTTCTAAACATATATCCTATTGCATCAGCATTAGCACATATTAAAGATTTAATTTTACCAGTTAAATCTATATTAGCTGCCATTACCATTTCTCCTTTATCATCTACCTGTTTGTCTTTAATATGACCAGATAAAATAATATGGGGTGCTAAGGTATCAATAAAATCTAAAACTTGAAAAAAAGCTTGTCTTAAATATAAATATCCTGCACCATTTGGTAAACTTAATACATTGTCTCCATCATAGTTTTTACCCATAGATGTTTCTTTGTATAATTTTATTGCCAAAGGCATTACCATATCTTCTAATGCAGTTACTGTATCTATAGTAAGATACTTATATGGATTGTTTGCTTCTTTAATTGCTTTACCAGCATCTAGAAGTTCCTTAAGACTTGAAATTTTAATTTTCATAGCCTCTACATAATCAGAACCATTTTCTAAATCCATTAATAAATTATCTTCTAGGCCAGAAAAAGCAGTTGTTTTTCCTGTTTTAGGTTTAGAATAAATAATTAATCTTTTAGGATTAAATCTTGTTGGTTTTTCTTTTTTTGTTGGAAGTACTATACTCATTTTACTTTAGTTTTTGTGCTAATTTTTCAAAATCTGTTGCAATTCTTAATAGAATATCAGAAACTGATTCTTCATTAGAATGAAATACTTCTTTATCATTTTTAAGAGCATACTTTTCTTCAAAATCTGGAAATATACTTAATGTTGTTTGTAATTTTGGTAAAGATTCTTCTTTTTGAATTTCTTGTTCTTTTCTTTTTTCAAACAAACCATATGTAATTTCATTACCATCAGGTAATATTACAGTTAATTCAGATAAAGGAATTATAAAAGCTTGATAAGGTTCTCCTTTAGAGTTATTACCTTCTTTTATTTCATACTCTTCTAAAAAATAAGGATTATATTTAAATTTAAATAAATCTCTGTTAGAATTATTTGGAACAATATTAATTTCTCTATTGTTTTCATCTCTATCAATTTCAATAAATTCAATAAAAATATCTTCTCCTCTTTTCAATTCACTTTCAAATAGTTGTAATTGTTTACCATACTTTCCTTTTTGGAAAAATGCAGTTTTTACAACAAAAAAAGGATCATTTATTTTGAGTTTATTAAACTTATCAAGATGATAAGTAAAGAACTCTCTTTCTTTTTCTTTTCTGTTATACATAAATTAATTTTTAAATTATTACTTTTTTTGTAGCTTGAGCAGGAGTTGCTATTTCAACAATTCTCATAGTAGTTCTATCAAGTTTAAAAAAACTTAATCTTGTAGTACCATTTCTAGACTTTAGAAAGTGAAATACTAATGTATCTTCATCAGCTATAATAAACCTCTCGGGACCATATTGTCTTATTTTTCTTATAGAAGGTTTATTTATACCAAGAACTACATCAGCATGTTGCAACAATGCATCTGCACCAAACAAATCAGAATCTAACACATAATTTCCATATTCTCCATCACGGGCTCTATCAGCATTATCAATATTTCTATTTAACTGACTAAGAACAACAAAAGCAATTGGATATTTTTTCTTCATCATAGTTAGGCCTTCACCTAATGCATATAACATTTCAAATTTATCTTTTTGACCTTTACCAACTCTAAATAAAGCAGAATGATCTATAGACACAAGCATATTAGGATATGTACCATCTTCTTCTTTGTATTTTTCCATTTCATAATGAATGGTAGCACACATTTCATCAACTGTACAAGCATCATAAACTACATTTATAAAATCCTTATCTTCATATTTGTGATAATAATCAATACATTTTTGATAAATTGCTTTATCTACTGGTGAACCTTTACTCATTAATGTGTTGTAATCATACCCTGTATTCAGACTCAATTTTCTTATACCGTTAGTTTCATCTAACATTTCAAACTGAAACTTTAAAACTCTAAATTCTTGGTCAGCATTGTTATTTATAACATCACTAATTAACTGTTCCATAAATAAAGTTTTACCTGTTCCAGGTCTAGCACCAACTACGGTGATAGTTCTCCATTCTAATCCATCACAAAAAGCATCATTAAATTTGGGCCATGCACTCTTAAGTGATTTAATATCACCATTTCTTCTAGCTTTCATTTTAAGAATAGCTTTTTTTAAAGAGTCTCTTTCACTTACAGGCACTAAAGGCCTTGCACCATTAAATAATTCTGCCATTTTAATCTAGATTAGGTTTAATTTGAATCTTTGCTATATTATATAGCGAATGCATAACTGTTACAATTAACTCTATAAAAATATAGTTAAGTACACTTATATTAATAACTAATAAATCAATCAACATAAAAGCAATCACACTCCCCACTATAGCAATCATAAATAACTTTGTTTTTTTACTCATACTATTCTTTCTTTAAAATATACTTGTTCCTCATCAGAACCGTTTATTATTATATCACAATAATTTGCTAAATCAGACTCATATGTTTTATCAATTCCTTGTTTTCTTATAAAATATTGTGCAGTTCTCATAAATTCAAAATTTCTTATGCTAAATTCATCAACATACTTTTCTGTAGCTGCAATAACAATATTCCAATCATAATTGTAATTTTCAAAGAACCATCTAAAAGCAACTTCAAGGTTTTTTGGATTAACTCTTGCATATTTGCCTGAAGACAGTTTTTTATTAGGAAATGTTTCAACATATTCCTGTATTTTATTTATAAAATCAATTCCCAATAAGTTTTGAGAGGTTTTCTTTTTGCTACTTTTAAAGTAACTATTTATTCCTGTAACAAATATAATACTTTTATCTGTTAAAGTCAAATCTTTATTTAACCAATTTTCACTAATTAATTTTTTTGTTTCTAATTCTGCATTAATATAAGAATTTGGTATAATATTTTCTTTTATACAATTTAAAACATAAAAAGAATTAGGTGTTATTTTATTTTCTGCTAGTTTAATAAATATTTCTGTCATTGTTAAATTATATTTTTATGTTTATTTTTTTGTTAATCTATTTTTTTATTATATTTGTTAAAAAATTATATTATGCCACAAACATTTACAGAAATAGCTGATAATGCTATTATAAACATTAAGTTAAATAAAAGTTTTTATTTTATGCTTAAAAATTTAGGATTTACATTATATAAATTAATGAGTCAAGAAGAATCACAAATTTTTAATGAATTAATGCAAAAAAAAGATAATAAGTTACTTCCTGATTATAATACTTTATCTCAATCACAACAAAATTTTTATACAGTTATGTTATTATTAGCAGAAATTGAAAAAGAAGCAATAAGCAATAATTTAACTCAATCTAAAGAAGTATTAATGCCTGAAGATGAAGGATTTAATCCTGAAAATATTCAAAAAGAATTTGATATTCCAGATCCAACTACTCAAGATTAATATTATATATTCTTCCAATTTCTATACAAGCTTGTATAGTTAACATTATTTCATCTTTAGAACAATCTGCAAAAGATTTACATATTGTTCCTTCTTCTGTACTATAGCATAATCCTGATTGTTCTTTTACTAAAGTTTTCATTTCTTCAAATGTATAACCAGATTCTTTAGCTAATTCTCTTATACATGCATATACTTTTGCAAGTTGTGCAACACTTTTATTACTTGTTGCTAAACCTATAAATATTTCAATTTCCTGGCCTTCAGGAAGTTTTTCTAAAAATAATTTATAATTTAATTTTGATTTATCATCTAGATAAACTAACTTTCCATTTTCTTTTATTAATTTTGATGTAAACATGATTTTTTTTTATTAAATATAATGATTATATGTCAATTATAAAACAGCCAAGTGCTAAAAAAAGTAATACTAATATTATTTTTGAATATCTTGAAAAGTTTCCTAATGCACCCTCTAAAACTTTAGCAAAAAAAGTATATTCTGAACAATCTGCATTTTTTGAAACATTTGAGCATGTTTATTCTAGAATAAGATATTATCGTGGACAAAAAGGTTCACACTTAAGAAAAAAATTAAGTAATAAAAACTCTAAATATATACAAGAATTAAAATCTACATTTATGTCAAATAAATTACAATTACCTGAATCACATACAAAAGTAAGAAATTCATTTACATTTCCAACTGGTTGCAAAAAACTAGGAGTATTTGGAGATGTCCATATACCTTATCATGATAATACTGCTTTAGAAGTAATGTTTAAAAAGTTTGAAGAAGAAAAAGTAGATTCTATATTTATTAACGGAGACTTATTAGACTTTTACCAACTATCTTTTCATGAGAAAGATCCAAGAGAAGTTCATTTTAAGGGTGAGATAGAAGCAGGAAAAGAATTTCTTGCATATATCAGAAATAGATTCCCGGATATTCCTATTTACTACATTACAGGTAACCATGAAAATAGATTTGAAAGATACTTAAGAATAAAAGCATCTGAACTATTAGACATAGATGAATGTAGACTAGATGTAATACTACATGTTGCAGAATACA